>Ga0194057_10000236_pt1 | contig 28378 bp, 22 predicted proteins | sample SepL4415m_MetaG_FD_155474 | JGI IMG/M metagenome (GOLD analysis project Ga0194057, IMG submission 155474) | Anoxic zone freshwater microbial communities from boreal shield lake in IISD Experimental Lakes Area, Ontario, Canada - Sep2016-L442-15m | ecosystem: Environmental > Aquatic > Freshwater... | reverse complement strand
TAACCGCCAGCCTCTCGTCTACGAACACCGCCAACACACTGGGTAACCTACTCGCAGCACCACACGCTGTGAGCCGATGGGGCAGTTGACCTGAGCGCAGACAGGTCAATTTATAAAAACGCCAAAGGCGATCTCTTGATAGCTGGTCTCATGTTCGATCAGCCACGCGCTTTTCAGCCAGTCGCTTAAGCTCACGGTCATCTCCAATCAAGAATATCTTTTCTCGCTTCAAAATGCTCTTCACAAAATGGTGGCCGGCATTGATTTTAGTCGAAAACTCGCGAAGAGGATAGACGGTCGGATTCACCTCGCGGTGGAGTTGCGCCTGAGCCTCGGCCAACGCCGCCACAACCTCACCAAAGGCCGCGTCACCGATCACCAGCAGATCGACATCACTCGCGGCCCGCTGCTGGCTGCGGGCGACCGATCCATAAATGAATGCAACGGAAATCTTATCGACTAGCGGGGCCAGCGCAGCCCTCAGAATATCGGCAGCACCGGCCGTCTTGGCGAGAATGCTTTTCATTTCTTCAAAGACTGGGCAGTCGGCACTTGCCTGGAAGTAGACCTGATTGCCTCGTACGGTGCGGCGCAGAAGCCCAGCCTCGGTGAGTTGCTTCAATTCGCGTTGAATCGCTCCAACACCGCCGCCGGAGAAACGTACGATTTGCCGCAAATAAAATTGTTCGTCGGGATGCCCTAAAAGCAACCCGAGCACCGCGCGGCGGTTGCGGCTGAAGAGTGTTTGGCCGAGGAGGCCAGCATCGGCAATTTCAATTGTACCCATAATTGGTTCAATTGTACTATTTATTGGTACGATTGTCAAATACTAGGGCGTTCATGCCGGCAGGCATTCTTGGTATTCAGACAGGCATTCCACCGTGGTTGCCAATCGCCTTGAACCTCGCTACACTGGTTGTATCGGATTGCTCATTATGGAGGGGCTGCTATGCCTGTGAATATTGACTGAATCAGAGGTGACTTCATTGGCCACGCGCGGAACTGAAGAAGCAGCTTCGGTTTGTGTGCCCCAAGAGGGCACCGGTTCATCCAGCAAAGGGCACGGCCCTGGTGGACGGTAAAAAATGGAGTGTCCAATGTTCTTCCTTGAAGTGCAGTACCACCGCGCCGGCGAGCACGACCGGTTCGACTGGGCCGATTCCCGTGAGGGACCGTTCGACTCCGCCGCGGAGGCCAACGCATGACAGACGGCCGATCTCCAATTCCGGTCGAGCGGATCGAGCAGTCAATTCTCCTCGTCCGTGAACATAAGGTCATGCTCGACAGTGACTTGGCTTCGCTGTACGAGGTGGAGACCAAGGTCCTGGTCCGGGCAGTCAAGAGGAACCTGGACCGCTTTCCCGAGGATTTCATGTTCCAACTGAGCAAGGAGGAGTTCGATGACTTGAGGTGCCACTTTGGCACCTCAAGTGCTTGGGGCGGTCGCCGTTACGCCCCCTACGCATTCACCGAGCAGGGGGTGGCCATGCTCTCCAGCGTTTTGCGCAGCCCTCGCGCAGTGGCCGTGAACGTCGAGATCATGCGAGCATTCGTTCGGTTGCGGCAGATGCTGGCTTCCAATGCCGACTTGGCCCGCAAGTTGGATACCCTGGAAAAGAAGTATGACGACCAATTTCAGATCGTCTTCGATGCGATCCGGCAGTTGATGTTGCCCCCCGAGGCGAAACCCAAACCGAGAATCGGTTTTCATGTGGAGGAAGATCCCGACGGAGGCTGAGTGCGCATCTGTCGGGAAACCCGGAGTCGGGGTGATCGAACGATGATACCAGAGGAGTTTCCAATGTTCTTCCTTGAAGTGCAGTACCACCGCGCCGGCGAGCACGGCCGGTTCGACTGGGCCGATTCCCGTGAGGGACCGTTCGACTCCGCCGCGGAAGCTATCCGCTTCGTGGAATCCGAATGTGGCCTCCCCTGGCGCGTGGTCGATGAGGATTTTGAGGATAATGGCATCGAGTACGACAGCGGAAACGAAGATCAGCCCCCAGCCGACCCACCCCCCTGTCCGGAGTGCAAGACGTGGAATTGCGAGCCTGGCGGCGGAAAGTGGTGGTGCATCGACTGCGGAATGGAGTTCTAGCAGGGAATTTCGTTACAATGGGAAAATGTCATCGAAAAGGTGTTGCGATTGCGATCCGGCGTGCGTTTCGCGAACCCTTCACGCTGGCGACGGATGCTCGAATAATAGAGAGGCAGCATAGCCTGTTTATCGAGCTTTACATACATCAGCTTGAACGAGAACCCGTTCCAAGAATCTCGCACAACTGCTTATTCGACAGGACCGCATCGATACCGGGGACAGCGTTATCCTCGATCACCATCTCAAAAATTGCCCTTTTGCGATCTAGCATGCGTGCAATTCCTTCCTCGATAGATTCTGGTGAAATCAATCTCTTGATCATAACCCCTCGTGTCTGGCCGATCCGATGTACCCGATCCTCAGCTTGCGCGAGTACTTGTGGGTTCCACCATAGATCAAGTTGGAATACGTATCGAGCCTCGGTCCAGGTAAGTCCAACCCCAGCAGCCATCGTACTCGCGAGCATTATCATAGTGCCCTTATCTTCACGAAATCGTCGGCTTGCTTCATCTCGCTCCTTCAGATTCATCTCGCCCCGATAAAGGACAACACCAAAGTCCTTCAGCCTTTGCGCAGCGACCGGCAGAACTTGATTTGCGAAAGTGGAAAAGATCACAGCTTTCTCGTTTGCGCTTGCAAGTTTGCTGGCCTCCTCCTCCAGGTAATCGAGTTTTCCACTATCCGTATTATCGGAAGAAAGAATGCATATTCGACGTAATCGCTGAATTCCACTCAGCAGAACACCTCGTCGTTTTGACGCTGGTGCATCCCGCAATGCACGAAGCTTTTTCCAAACTGTTGCAAGCTCAATATGGTATTCGGATTTCTGGTCGGGATTCATCTCAACGTACGTGTCGCTGATGATCTTTTCCGGCAACTCGGGCAGCACGTCTCGCTTCGAGCGCCGCAGCATAAGCGTGTCTCGGGTATGCAGGATGTGCGCGTAGTCCGAGAACACGTTCGCGTCCGCAAACTCATTCGGAACGAGAAATCGGAGGACGCTTCCTAGTTCTTCCGGGCGGTTTTCTAACGGTGTCCCGCTGAGTGCCCACCGACGCGGGACTATAGCATGGGAAAGCACCCTGGAACGAAGCGAATCCGGATTCTTCATTCGTTGTGCCTCGTCGACGATTATCACATCGAATTCCGTCGCGAAGAAGCAGGTTCCGTTAAGGGAAGGAAGACGCCAATCTTGAACGATGGTTTCAAACGACGTAATCAGAATTGGGACGCCGCTTTCCAGCAATCCATATCGATCGGATCCACGATAAATTACCGCAGCATGCTTCGGTGTCCATTTCTGAGCCTCTCTTTGCCAGTTGAGCAACAGTGATGTAGGACACACAACAAGGGCACGGCGTACCGCTCGCATACTAAACAGGGATTCTAGGGCGACAAGGGCTTGTACTGTCTTCCCAAGCCCCATGTCATCAGCAAGCAAGAGGCTGTTACTCTGGAGCAACTGAACTATGCCGCTTTTCTGAAATTCATATAACTGGTTTACGGTTGCCTTTGCAGCGAGCATCCTATCCCCACCCCCGAACCGGCATCTCGCATCCGACGATAGATTCAACCCCGAGTTGTGAACGGATAGCGTGGGCCAGCGCATAGGCGTCACCTCTTCCGGGGTGAGTAATTACCTTTCTCGCCTTAGAGGCGTGAACGAATTCCAAGGTTCCCGAAAAGTCAGCGTGATCAGTAAGTGCTACGCGAAAATCTCCATTGCCGTAGTCCATAACGGGTTCTTCGTGTGGCACCATATATGCAGAAAGAGTGATTTTTTGCAATTGCCGGATCCATGGAAAGTTCCGCTGTTCAGTGAGCTCGACAAAGGCAAGATAGCGATTGCCATCACGCATGAGTTGATTTGCCTCGGCTGAGCCTAAATCAGTCCAGGGATCAATCGAAACGCCGTACTTCAGATAAATCGCTGCGACGGAGCCAACTCGATGCGTCGCCAGCATTGGATACCGGGTACAACCGGAAAACAAGCTCATGCCATACTGAAGTCGCCCTCGGTAACCGAGCACCACAACGGAGCCTCTCCGTAACCGGTCAAGAACTAACTGGACGAACTGCTCCTCGACCTTCTGCTGATCGTATGATCTAACTGCATCAGGATTACCATAGGTTGAGTCGATGACCAATTCGTCGACCTCAAACACCCGGGCTAAGGGCCAGTAGAAATCAGATGAATAACCAACTCGCAAACCATTTTGAAGCGATACTCGGACGTGAGCACTCCCTAGCATGTGACCATTGTCCATGATCTCAATCTGCTCACCATCTACCGAATACACCTGCCCTTCCGGTAAGACAATGATATTATTCCGTCGCGGAAGCTCACAATTGAGAATCGCTATTAAGAGATCCTTTGTTTCTTGGGTTACAATTATATCCTGCTCTGCCTTGCTTGTTCCAAAATCCGTCATGTGGTCATGGTGGACGTGGGTCTGTATCCTGACCTTCCTTCCAAAAGCAAACCCGTCGCAGCTAACGCTCTCGCCGAGAAGGACGGTTCCATCGGCACGAACTGCAGTGGTTGTGGTCATTTGTCTTTGTTGCTTATCCATCGGCCAACAGCTTCAGTAATCGTGTGTTCGAGCGGGTTGTAATTGAGGATCGCACGCATTCGTTTAGCGTTAGCGGAGTCTAACACGAGGCTGAAATAGCCCGCATTGAGAGTCGCGCCAATGAACACCACACCAGGAAAGATGATACCTAGCAGATTGCGGAATTCAGAGTCGTAATCGGCTGCATCAAACCGTGACATCGCGGCTACAACAGTTGCGTCCGTGATTGCGCCTAGTACCACCTCGCGTCGCTCAATGCGTGGCCTCGTCTTTAGGGCACCCTCAATGCACTTGGAAATGGAGCCCTGTCCTCTCGTGAACGCTTGCTTAATTTGCCTTGCTTCCTCTTTGCTCAGGTTATTTGTCAAAGCCGCCCCAAAGGCTTCCCGGATCGCAGATGGTTCGCGTAGACCCTGCAACTCAGACGCAACTGAAAAGCCAATCTTGCCGGGTTTTGCTCCCCAGGCAACTAGGCTTTGAAGATCCGCATCAAGCCCTGCTAATGGCATAATTCGCCGGAGTGTGGAGGTTTCACGCATGTTAAGTGACTGAGCGACGGTCTCTAAGGAGGCACTTTTCACGGCGCGCTTTGTGAGACAAGCTACCTCGGGTGGGCTCAATCGACGCACACTGCGATGAGTGTTTACGCTGAGCAACAAGTCACGCCACTCGTCCAGGGACAGACCGTACATTGCGGTTCCTGACATCGTAGTATCAAACTATAGAGAGATGCATACAAAACCGTACCAAAATTCAAACCAGAGAAAAACCGTGACGCGTACTACAGCACGTCGAGAGCTTTTTCGATAAGAGATGATGCCGCCTCGTCCTGCGATACCCCTTCGTTTTTCGCGAACTTCTGAAGCTTATGGTGGAGCCCTGCCTCCAGCGTTACAAGAATTTGCTTGAGCTCGGGCTGTTTGCGTCCCTTTTCAATCTTCTCCTCAGGTGTCGCTTCAGGGTCAGACTCCGCAGCCTTGATGAACTGCTTCCGCTGAACGCCACTCATCGGCACGAGTTCTTTTGCAAACTTGACGGCCGCCGTTTCGTCTACTTCGCCATCGGTACTTTCCGCAGCGCGTTGAGCCTGTAAGGCCGCTCGAACGTCAACCTTGCCGTCGTCGACCATTTGCTTCAGCTTGGGTGCAAGGCTTTCGTATTTGACGTATTCCTTTACGAGCACTTGGCTCAATCCAGTCTGTTCAGCAACGATCTTAAAACTGCCGTATGTCTTGAAAAGGGACGTACAGGCATCAATCTTTTCCTTTTGGGTCAGGTCTTCACGCAGGAGGTTCTCGGTGAGTGAGATAACTTTTGCCTCTGCTTGGCTCACCTTGCGGTCAACCACGATAGCCTGAATTGTCTTGTACTTCAGGATCTCGTGAGCAAGGAATCGTCGTTGTCCGGTCAAAATTTCGTACTTATTGTCGCCAATGTGGGTGACCACAATTGGTTCGAGCAAGCCTACCTTCGCAATACTTTGCGCGAGTTCCCGGATCCCTTTGCTTGCATCAACGCGCACCTGGGATTTTCCAATTGAGAGCGAATCGAGCTGAAGCTCAACAACCTTTCCGATCGTTGAGCTTGTGCGAACAGGCTCCTTCGCACTCGAAGAGCCTTTGTTTCCTGTGGGTTTCTTAGCGGCCATCGGTTCCTCAATCTAGTGGGATGACATTGGGAATGGAGTGTACATTATAATTGTCGAAGCATTTTTTGCAATAGGCCGCACGACCACAGCCAAAGCGACAAGTAACCACCCGTTGTGATTCTGCACCACGGACTTGCCGCAATTCCAAAGGAGGGGATTAGTGCGGTGGATGGTGCGAAAAAAACGCTCAAACGGTAGGCTTTGCGTGTTCCAGGCAAGCCACGCCGAATAGGCGTACGCAGTCGCGCTACGACTTGCGATTGCCGTTTCGCGGAGAATGCATTTTCCATAGTCCGGTGCGAGCCAGCGGCTCTCCGTCGAGATCCAACGCATTTTCACCAAATTCGCAGCTTCTTGACTGCATCACTTATAGCACTGCTTGGAATAGCACCCACTCCCCACGAAATTCTTAGGGCTGACTCGATCAGTCCCTCGTCGATCCCCATCGCCAGCAATACATGGCTGGGTGCATATTGGCTGCTCGTACAGGCCGAGCCGTTCGAGACGGCCACGACATCCCGCAATTCCAACATGAGTGCCTCGCTATCCACGCCGCGAAAGCTGACGTTCACGACGTGAGTTTGAGACCGCTCCACATCGCCGTTAATCTCATGCTCCACCTCTCGTAACGCCATCAGGAATAATCGTTTGGCTCTTGCCGCGCACTCCCGCCGCTCTCGATGCTCAGCCCCGGCCAACTCCGCGGCCTTCCCCAACGCGACGATCAACGGCACGGACAACGTGCCGGGGCGCAACCCCCTTTCCTGACCGCCGCCAAAGAGCAACGGTGTTAGGGGCCTGCGTTCTCCCGTTCCGCGCCGAACGCCCAGCGCACCGACGCCCTTTGGCCCGTAAATCTTGTGGCCACTGATGGAAACGAAGTCCCACTTGACCCTGCGGAGCGACTCAACCTCCTTGCCGAAGGTCTGTGCCGCGTCGGTGTGGAAGAAGGTGTCGCTGCCGGCCAGTATCTCGCCGATCTCCTCGACGGGCTGCAAGACGCCCGTCTCGTTGTTGGCGTGCATCACGGAAACGAGCAGCGTATCGCCGCGGAGCCGCTGGCGGATGGCGTCAGGCTCCACGTAGCCGCCGGAGGTGACGGGGGCCAGTTCGACCTCAAAGCCGAGCTTGCGCATCTGGTCGAGCGGCTCCAGGACGGCCTTGTGTTCGATGGCCGTCGAAAGGACGTGTCGGCGACCTGTTTTCAGACCGTACTCGACAAGCCCGAGCAGTGCCAGATTGTTGCTTTCCGTGGCCCCGCTGGTGAAGATCACTTCCTCCGGGCGGGTGCCCAGCACGGCCGCGACCTGCCCTCGGGCCGCCTCGACGGCCTCTTTGGCCCGCTGGCCGTAGAGATGGGTTCGGCTCCCCGCATTGCCAAATTCCTCCAGGAAATAGGGCTTCATGGCCTCGAATACTCGGGGGTCCATGGGGGTCGTGGCGTTGTAGTCGAGGTAAATGGGGCGCATAGGCAAAACGTCACCACCGACCCTGCGTCGGTGGAACGATGATTGGGAGGCTAACAAAAGGTATTCAGTTGACTCAAATTGAGGCGGCTTCGCGGAAGAGGGCTTGTTTTTACCCACATCTTTCGGCCGGCCGAGCGTCTTCATGGCCATTTATGGTCATTCCCGGCGCAGCCGGTATTAGGCCCGTGCTTTAGCACGGGTTTTGAGATGACCGTGATCGGCCGCCCCCGCGTCCCGACCGCCTACGGCGGTCGGGACGCGGGGGGAAGGGGAGGTTTTGGTCGTGTAACCCGTGCTAAAGCACGGGCCTAATACCGCCTTTGGCGGAAAAGGGGCATAAATGCCCCTCAACTGAATACCTACTTAATCGAAAAACTAACCGAGGAATAAGGACTTGCGATGACAGCTTGCGTAACCCCTTATTCTTCGGTGCGTCTCGGGACTAAATCGACTACGTAGCATTGTCTCGCTTGACCGCATGGAAGTCAATCGGTATGATTTGGAAGTTAATTGATTTGACTTCCATCCGCTGGCCGAGGAGGGTCCCTGGAATGCCGACGTTCGAGTACAATTTTCCTGCCATCCGGGGTGTTCAGGCGGGGCGCGAGTACTATGTCTCGATGTGCCCGTTGCGGCTAATTCCCCGCATTTTCCTCTTCGACGAGGACGAGCTTCGCCCCGAACTGCGGGCGCAGCGAATCCTGAACAAGAATCGCATCCCCGAGATCGCCCGCTACATTCTGGGCAATAAGAAGGGATACACCTTCTCGGCCTTGACGGCCTCGATTGACGGCAAGGTCCATTTCGAGCCTTTGGGGGAGGACGAAACGGAGAAAAAACTGGGCCGGCTCCGCATCCCCATGGACGCCCGATTCGTGATCAACGACGGCCAGCACCGCCGTGCGGGGATCGAGGCTGCGCTGCGCGAGAATCCCGACGTAGGCGACGAAACGATCTCGGTTGTCTTCTTTGTAGACGCAGGGCTGAAACGCTGCCAGCAAATGTTCGCCGACCTGAACCGCTACGCAATTCGCCCGACCAGGTCGCTTAGCCTGCTGTACGACGAACGAGACGACTTCTCGCAGGCCGTCAAGGCGCTAATTCGACGGGTGCCCGTCTTCGTGGACCTCACCGAGCTTGAGCGGAGCACGATCTCCAACCGGTCGCTCAAGCTTTTCACGCTCAGCGGGATCTACAACGCCACGCGCTCGCTCCTGGCCGACCTTGAACTGGATAGTGCCGAAAAGCAGGTGGACCTGGCGGCCGACTATTGGTGCGAGGTCGCCAGGCAGATCCCCGATTGGCAACTTGCCAAAGAGCGAAAGGTGAGCACGGCCGAACTCCGGCGGGATTATATTCATGCCCACACCTTGGCACTGGCCGGGCTGGGGCGAGCGGGGAATTCGCTGATTCGTGCCTACCCCGATGCCTGGAAGACCCTTCTGCGCAAGCTGCGTCCGCTGGACTGGTCGCGGAGCAACTCTGAACTCTGGGAGGGGCGAGCGATGAGCGCGGGCCGGCTCTCCAAGAAGACGGTCAATGTGGTGCTCACCGGCAATTTGATCAAGAAGCACCTGGGACTGAAATTGTCTGCCGATGAGCAACAGCTTGAGAAGGAATTCAGGAAGACCAGCAATGGGCGAAGAAGAGGGGCGGAGTAAGATGTCCAAGAACAAACTGCCCTCACCCCCTGCCCCTCTCCCGAGTACGGGCGAGGGGAGCCGGTTGCCCTCGGCCCCTGCCCCGCGCAGGGGAGAGGGGAGCAAGTCGGCTTTCAAGGAGGGCGGTTTTGGCCCGACGGTTCAGGCGGTCAAGGAAGAGATCCGCGAACTCTACCTGTGGGACCAGGTGCCTTGGGTGATCGGCTATAGCGGCGGCAAGGACTCCAGCACCGTCTTGCAGTTGGTGTGGACGGCGGTTGCCGAACTGCCGCCGGAGAAAAGGCAAAAGACGATTCACGTCATCTCCACCGATACCTTGGTCGAGCAGCCCATGGTGGCGATGTGGGTTGATGCCTCGCACGAAAAGATGCGGGCCGCGGCTCAGGAGCAGGGGATGCCGGTCGTCCCGCACAAGCTCACCCCGGAGGTCAAGGACACCTACTGGGTCAACCTCATGGGCAAGGGCTATCCGGCCCCGCGAAAGCTATTTCGCTGGTGTACTGACCGGCTGAAGATCAAACCCTCGAACAAGTTCATCCGCGAGGTGGTGCGGGAATCGGGCGAGGCGATTCTGGTGCTGGGCACGCGGAAAGCGGAAAGCCAGAAGCGCGCGGCTACCATGGAACGCTACGAGCAGAAGCGGGTCCGCGAGCGTCTGACGCCGAATGCCAAACTGCCCAACTCGCGGGTCTACACGCCGATCGAGGATTGGGCCAACGATGACGTCTGGCTCTACCTGATGCAAGTCAAGAACCCGTGGGGGCACAACAACAAGTCGCTGCTGACGATGTACCAGGGGGCAACCTCGGGGGGAGAATGTCCGCTGGTGGTCGATACTTCCACGCCAAGCTGCGGGACCAGTCGCTTCGGCTGCTGGGTCTGCACGCTGGTGGACCAGGACCGCTCGATGGAGGCGATGATCGCCAACGACGAGGAAAAGGTCTGGATGACGCCGCTTTTGGAACTGCGGAACGAGTTAGGCGAGCCGAACGACCGCAGCCGCCGCGATTATCGCCGTCTCGACGGGCGGGTGCAGTTGTTCCACGACAGCACGGTGCCCGGGCCTTATAAGCGGGAGTGGCGGGAACATTGGCTGCGGCGAGTCTTGGAAGCGCAGGAGCAGGTCCGCCGCCTGGGGCCGCCGGAAGTGCAGGCGAGCGAGTTGATCTCGATGGACGAGTTGCGGGAGATCCGCCGGATATGGCTTCAAGAAAAACACGAGTTTCAGGACTCGTTGCCAAGGATTTATGAGGAGGTCACGGGCCGTGTATTTCCCAAGCCCGACACCGACGATGCCATGCTCGGCGCGGAGGACTGGGATCTCTTGAAAACGATCTGCGGCGACGACGAGAACTTTTTCACGCTCCAAACAGAGTTACTGGACATTGAACGCCAGTTTCGTGGAATGTCGCGCCGACCAGGGATTTACGAGGCCCTGGAGGACCGTCTGCGGGCACGGCAGTACGCCAGCGAGGAAGAAGCGGTCCGGATTCGCACGGAGCAGACCGTCAAGCGGGACGCGGGCAAACGACATGCGCACGCAACGGAAGCCGGAAACCTGCCCGCGCCTCAACGCACGTTATTCGACCCCGAGCCGGCCCAAAAAACGCAGAGACACACCGGATGATCTTGGAACGCCTGACCCTCTGCAACTTCTGCCTCTATCGGGGCGAACAGACGTTTAATCTCGCGCCGGCGCGGAGGAACGGGAAGGGGGCACCCATCATCCTCATTGGCGGAATCAATGGCGGCGGCAAGACCACCGTCCTCGACGCGATCCAACTGGCCCTCTACGGTTCGCGGGCCTTGTGCTCCAAACGGGGCGCGCTGAGCTACGAGCAGTTCCTGCGGGAGTGCATTCACCATGGCGTTGCAGCCGATGAAGGGGCTTCGCTGGCCCTCAGCTTTCGGTTTGCAGCCGAAGGGGAAGAGAACCTGTATGAGGTCTGCCGTGCCTGGAGTCTGCGCGGCCAAAAAGTGTCGGAGGAACTTTATGTCTCGCGCGACGGCGTCCGCGACCGGTGGCTCTCGGACAACTGGAACCAGATGGTCGAGGAGCTGGTGCCGCTGGGCATCTCGCAGTTATTCTTCTTCGATGCCGAAAAAATCCGATTTCTGGCCGAGGACGAGAGCTGTAGCGCGGTTCTCGGCTCCGCGATTAAGTCGCTGCTAGGGCTGGATCTGGCCGAGCGGCTGATCGCCGACGCCGCGGCGATGGAATCGCGTTTCGTGCGTCAGATCCGATCGGACGAAGAGGCCGGTGAGATCGCCAAACTGGAATCAGAGATCCAAAACCATGACGCGCAGCTTACCGCAATCCGCGAACAGGCCGCCTCGCTGGAAACCGAGCGCGACGGTGCCCTGGCGATGGTCCGCCAGGCCGAACGGCGTTTTGCGGCTCGTGGCGGGGAGTACTGGAAAGAGCGCGAAACGCGGCAACAGCGGATTGGGGAGGTACGGAATCAGGAAAGCACGATCGCGGGACAGCTCACCACTCTGGCCGCCGGCGGACTCCCCATGGCCCTGTTGCCCGACCTGCTGGCCGGGGTGGCGGACCAGGACCAGTCTGAGCGTACTGCGGGGCAGGCCCGATCACTGCTGGGCTTGCTGAAGCAGCGGGATGCGGAACTGCTCCGTGCCATCAAGGAGGCCGCTGTCTCGGCCAAGGCGGCTGCGGCCGTTCGCGAGTATCAAGATGCGGACCGCTCGCGGCGAGAAGCTTCCGCCAGTCATGTCGAAAGCCGGCTTGCGCTGTCTGATCGAGCACGCGAAGGGTTGCTCCATCTTCGGCAGCGGGAATTGCCGGAGAGCATCGCAGAAGTCGGCCGACTGATGGCCCAACTGAGCGACGTCAAGCAGGAACGGGAAAGCCTGGAGCGGGCGATTGCGGCCGTGCCGGACGATGCCTCCATTAAGGAAGTTGCCGAGCAACTTCGCAAGGCAGCCGAGGAGCAGGCGACGGTAACCGCAAAGATCCGGAACCTTGCGGAGCAAGAGAAGAGTGTCACGGCCGCTCGTGAAGTGCTAGAGTTGCAGCGGCAGAAACTTCTCGGCAAACAGACCGAGGAGGAGATCGGCACTCAGGAGGCCGCCAGGATGGCGCAGTTGGCCGCGCGCACGCGCGAGACCATGAAGGAGTTTCTGCGCCAAGCGACCACGGCCAAAATCCATCGGCTTTCGACCCTCATTACCGAATCGTTCCGCTTCCTGCTCCGCAAGAAGACGCTCGTTCAGCAAATCCACATCGACCCCGAGACCTTCGCCGTGCGAATCTTCGACGACTCCGGCCACGCCCTTCCCAAGCGACGGCTCTCGGAGGGCGAAAAGCAGATTTTCGCCATTTCGGTCCTTTGGGGCCTGGCGCGCGCGTCGGCTCGGTCGTTGCCCGCGATTATCGACACGCCGATGGCCCGGCTGGACGTCAAACATCGCAATCACCTGGTCCAGCGGTATTTTCCCAACGCCAGCCATCAGGTGGTGATTCTCTCGACGGACACCGAAGTGGACTGTCGCTACTACAATGAGTTGGCACCTTACATTTCCCGGGCCTACCACCTGAAATACGACGAGGAAAAAAAGATGACCGTGGGCGAAGAGGGGTATTTCTGGACCCAAGGACGGGTAGAGGATAACCGCGAGGAACAGCCATGAGCATCAAGCAGGTTCGCGTTTCGTCGCAGGCGAAAGAGCAGCTCATCCGGCTGAAGGTGAAGACCGGCATTTCGCAGTGGAACATTCTCTGCCGATGGGCACTCTGCGTCTCGCTGGCCGAGCCAACGCCGCCGACCCCGATCAATATCCAGGCGGACAGCAACGTGGAAATGGCCTGGCCGGTCTTTGGCGGCGATTATCACGAGCTTTTCCTGGCATTGTTCAAGCAACGCTGCGCGCAGGATGGTTTGGGCACATCGGACGAGGTGCTTCGCAAGCAGTTCCAATTGCACCTGCACCGTGGCATCGGCTACCTCGCCGCGCCAAACAAATTACGATCGATCGCGGACCTCGTTGGCCTATCCCTTGGGGAGAACTGAGGAGGTAGGGGCTAAAACCCCCGGTGGTGATCTTCGTCGGACGAGCAAGATGATCAAGCGGGATCTTCACTCTGCCCGGGAGAAGTGGATCAAGGAGGCCAACGCCAGAGGAGCAAGTGGAGAGAAAGAAGTCGGATTTCCTGACCTACAGAGACCAGGACGGGCTTTTTGCCGACTTTCATAGTGCCAGGCACACCTCCGTAACCAATCTGGGAAAGGCCGGGGTCCGCCCCAGGCTTGCTCAGGCTTTGGCCAGGCACAGTACGAACAGTCAGAGGCTTTTGGCACAGAATGGCACCTCTTGGCACTGAATGACACGGCCCCCCACATGGCCATGAGAAAAGTACGCCCGGAGGGATTTGAACCCCCAACCCTCGGTTCCGAAGTCTCTAAGGGGCTCTACCACGCTTCTCCAAGTGCTTATTTAGTAAGGCATTACGTTTTTGCCATTTTTCGACAACGCTTCAACCGGATGCAGATTTCTCGAAATAGTGGGTCGATTAGTGGGCGAATTTTTCGGAGGAGAAAAGGTGGAGGAGAAAAGGTGGTTGTGCCAAGAAGCTTGGAAAGGGAGGACAACGAACAATGAAGTGAGTTGAAAACCTTTTATCGGAGCCCTGCGGGTGAAAGCCCGTCCAGGAGAGCCTGACAAGCACCTGGAAGCCAGCCTTGCGCGGTGACGGGTAACCAACATCGTGATACGTAGGTGGCGAGCCCGAAAGCCATGCCATTGAGCCTCGAAATTTTTTTCTTGTCGGCGCCTTCGTCGTCCACTTAGCGGGGGCCATGCGAGCGTTCCGTAATCGGTCAGGAACGTATCGGTCGGCCGGGGTCGGAGAACATGTGCAAACGGGAATCGGGGTTCCCCAGGAACTACGGAAGAAAACTCGGGCGGGGATACCGAGTGACCAACCCCAGGCCCGTCGTCGCCGCACGCAGCGACGACGGGAGCGAAAAATGCGTGATCCCGTAGTATCGCCAAACGAAGGAAACGAAGCGCGGCGAGATGGCCGGCAGGAAGTCGCAGTGCCTTGATAGTACCGATGAAGCCGGGGAACTTGACCCGCAAGGACCCGGGGGATGGGAAGCGAGGCATCGAGTAACCACACCGTTGGCGAGAAATACCTGAGAGGCTTAGGACCGGCGCAGAAATAACTGTCGCAAGAAAAGTAGCAGGCACACTCCGTGTGCCGTCTGCCCCCGCTCGGCGAGTGGGCAAAACACGACAGTTATTTCTGCGCCAGTCCTTAGAACTCTCGCGTGGTGTTACCGAAACGTCACCGGATAGCGAATGACGGGTTTGCCGCGGCGTCATGTCGTTGGTGAAGCGAAGGGGTTATTTGAGGAACCGTATGGTCTAATGCGTCCACGTACGGATCTGTGGGAGCCCTGGGCGGGTAACCGCCCAGGGCCACCCGGCCATCGACCAAAATTGGTGCGGATGCACAATATGGGAAACTTATCGTGCCGGATGAAATGCCAAAACCTGCCTGTTTTCTCTGCTTTCTCGGTGACCTCTGTGGCTAAATATGGAATAAGGGTGTGTTGACAGCCCACTGATTGGGGTGAGGAACAGGAACCTGACGAGTACCGTATTGATTTTCCGGACTTGGCCGTGTTGTCATTCCGGCTGACGCCACCCACATTGCTGCGGCTACTGTGGCCCAAGCCGACCTGATCTCGAGTTGGAACTTCCAACATATCGTCAACTTCAACCGGATTCACAAGTTTAAGGGTGTCAATACTCAAAACGGTTATCCCGCGATCGACATCTATAGTCCGATGGAGTTATAAGTTATGACGATCAAGAGTAAGAAAACCTTCGATTGCGTGGAGATGAAAAATCGAATTCAAGCCGAGATTCAAGCCGAGTGCGAGTCCCGACGGAACGAATTCCCGTCGTTCGTTGAGTTCATCAAAGCCGCAGCGGCGGAGTCAGACTACGTTCGAGCCATACATGACAAATTCGGCGCGGTCAAAGAGGGCGTCAAATCCTTGTCTCCTCTTTCGAGGGGAGAGGGCTAGAGTGAGGGTTGTGGTGAGAATGGTTGAAACCAGATCACACTACAGCCCTCTCTCCAGTCGAACCGGAAGAGCCGGTTATTTTGCTTTCTCGCGCCGCGGCAACAATCGCGAAACGGTCGCTCCTACTTGCCTCCAAAACCATTCGGCATACCGCCGATCGAACCAATGGGCGCGTAGAGTCAGGGCCGCGACGAGACATCCGACGGCTGCCCCGCAGAGTACGTCGCTGAGGAAATGCGCTCCACTGTCCATCCGCTGATAAGCAACCAGCACCGGAAGAATGCAGAACAGGCCTCGTGCGGTGGGATAGATGCAGATTAGGGAAATGGCCAAGCCGACGGCGGTGGCCGTGTGGCCCGAGGGAAAGCTCTGGCCCGCGCTGCCGATCGAACCCAAGGGCAACCACGGCCCAAAGCTGCTCCACACACTGCCGAGAAAGTCGAAGTGATGCGGCCTCGCACGGGTGATCAACATTTTCACCCCATCGGCTGCCAAACCCGACAGCAAGGCTGTTGCCGCCACGCCAGGAACGGCCCAACGTCGCGTCCGGTCAAGTTGCCACATCAAGATGGCAACCACCAGCACGCACTCGCCTCGCCCGAAGATTTCGGAAATCGTCGCCAGATCATGCAGATATCTTGGCCCACGGCCCTGGTGAAACCAGAGTGCCAAGGAGCAGTCAACGCTGAAAGCGGCAAGGGCACAACCGACCAGAACCGTTGCCGCCAGTAGCAGCCACCAACAAGCCCAGCCTGATCCAACCATTGGCGAAGGGCTGTCAGGCCGACGGCCTTTGATTTTTGTCAACGGAAAATGTGTAGCCCCAGAGATCACGGATATATTCTGCGTAGTTTGCATATTCTGCCCACAATAACAAGCCAAGTGGCTCCCCCACGGTGAGCCGCCGGTTAGGCGGCTCTTTCCGTTCGGTTTGCCCTGCTGGACGGGAAGTGATGTTGTCCCAATTGGCTAAGTTCCGTAGACTCACACGCTACCATTTTCCGCCAAACGGGTTGCATCCGTTGGTCTGGTATCGGTTGCGGGAAGAAACATGGTTAAGTCAATTGTGCTTAGATAACCGGTAAACTCGATCTTGTCCATATCTTTTACCAGAAGTTTCTTGATGCGCAGCGCGATTTGAGTGATTCAGGGCGTGGCGATAGAGAGGTTTAATTATTTTTACCCGTTCGCAATATAAATCGCAGAACATCCGGCATCAGCTCATCATCGTGCTGGCCGCCGGGGTGATCTGTTTCGTCAATCTTGGGGTGACCGGACTGTGGGATCTCGACGAGGCCCTCTACACCTCGATCGCCCGAGAAATGAGTCTCCGCGGCGATTGGGTCGTGACAACCTTCAACGCGAGCGTCTTTTACGACAAACCGCCGCTGATGTTCTGGCTGATGATGGGCAGCTTCAAATTTCTAGGCACCAGCGAATTCTCCGCACGCCTACCCGCGGCAATCTTTGCGATCGGCACGGCGTTGGCGACCTATCACTTGGCACGGCGGCTGTTTTCGGCCGAAGTCGGTTTTTGGGCCGGATTGGTGACGACATCCAATGTCATCTTCACGGTATCGGCCCGAGCGGCAACGGTCGACTCAGCCTTGGTGTTCATCACCACGCTGGCCATGGCACTCTTTGCCAAGGGAGCACGAATCGGCGAACCTGCGGAAGTCCAGCCCGTGAACAGGCACGGACGGCTGGCATTTCTGCCAACGTCGTGGTCGGTTTACGCGATGCTGGGGGGTCTGCTCGGCCTGGCGGTGCTGGCCAAGGGACCGATCGGTTTCTTGTTGCCGGCTGCTTCCCTGGGGCTTTTTTTGCTGCTGATGAACGAAGCCGTGGTGGTCCCCCCTCTCCCGAAGGGCGAGGGGAGATTTCGCTGGAAAGAGGTGCCCCTTAAAATTGCACAGGTTATTTCCCTGTTTTCGCCCCGTAAATTGCTTCGCGTGACCTGGGCGATGCGACCGCTGACGGTGTTGGCGTTTACGGCCCTGGTGGCCTTGCCGTGGTATGTGGCAATCACCTGGAAAACCGACGGCGAGTGGCTGTCGCAGTTCGTCACTAAGTACAACTTAGGACCGTTCCTCAAGCCATTTCTCGGCCATCGTGGTCCGTTCTATTATCACTTCGTTGTCGTGCTGATTGGCCTGTTCCCCTGGTCGGTTTTCCTGGGGCCGACGATCATTAATGCCTATCGCTCGCTTCGTGCGCGGGGCAAGGACTTGCCGTCCTATGTGTTTGTCGTCTGCTGGATCGGCGCGTTTTTCGGCTTCTGGTCAACGTGTAGCACCAAGCTACCGCATTATGTTCTGCCGGCCTACCCAGCACTAGCCATCCTGACGGGCTGCTTTCTACAGGCATGGATCCAGCGGGCCGAGGTGGCCGCTCGCCACGTCATGCCCATCGCGACCAGCATATTTTTGGGCGTGGGAGTGGCGATGCTGGTAGTCTTGCCGCTGGTGACCGCGCGGTATGCTCCCGGCGAAGAGATCGTGGCACTTCTCGGGCTGGTACTGGCCGTGGGTGGCGGTTTATGTTGGTATTTCCTGACGCGTGGCCGGCGGCGATCGTACATGGTCATGTTCGCCACGGCTTCGGTGCTCTTCATCACGATGCTCTTTGGCTGGGCGGCGGTCCGTATCGATCGGCATCAGCACTCCCGGCCGCTGATGGAGGAAGTCCGTCGTGACAGCCCTGCCGAGCCGCAGATCGCCGGCTACAAGTATTGCGACGCCAGCACTGTCTATTATGCTCGCGGCCCTGTGGCAGAATGTAACGACGCAAGCAAACTTCGCGATTTCCTCAACCGCTCGGCTCATCCCTACGTGTTTACGACCGGCGACGAGCAGAAGAACCTAGAAACCCAAATGCCCGGCCAGTGGCGCGTTGTCGCGCAGCGGCCGCGGTTTCCGCTCAAGGGCCAGATCGTGGTCCTCGCTCCGCTAGCCCGGATTATTCATAAATTGTAGGGTGCGTGAAGCGAACCAACACCCAGGAAATGGTGCGTTGCGCACGGACTCAATACTTCGAGAACGTCTACCCTGAAATAGACCGGTTCGCGTAACGCACCTTTTCGCGGGCATCCGTGCTCCGCGCACCCTACGTCGACAGCAGTTGATCGATGCCTGAAGCCACGAACCAAGCCGGGCCACGCTGCACATCATCGTCCCCTTACTACCCCCCCTTTTTGACCTCTTCGGCCAAACGGCGATAGTCCTCGGCTCCGTGCGAGTCGGGCGAGTATTGGAAGATCGACTGCCCGAAACTGGGGGCTTCGGCCAATCGCACATTACGTCGAATACGGGTTTGGAACGTCTGGGCTCCGGACCAAGGCGTGGTCTTGTCGCGGGCACTACGGAAGAACTGTTCGACGTTGTCGCTGACTTCGCCTGCTAGCCGCGTGTTGACGTCGTACATGCAAAGCACCACGCCGCTGATTTTCAGTCGCGGGTTCAGCCGCTGGGAAACTAGGTTGATTGTCTCCAGCAGCTTGCTCAGGCCGTGTAGGGCGAGGAAGTGCGGCTGCAAGGGAATGAAGACCTCATCCACCGCCACCAGGGCGTTGAGGGTCAGTACGCCCAGCGATGGCGGGCAATCGACCAAGAGGTAGTCGAAGGGCTGCTCCTCGGTGTTGAGTTTGTCGCGGAGGATCATCTCGCGGCCCACCACGCCGGCCAGTTCCATGTCGGCGGCGGCTAGGTCGAGCGTCGAACCGACAACCCAGAGATTCTCGGCCACCTGACGACGAACTTCCGAAAGCCGCGTTTTACCGGTCAGCACGTCGTAGATCGAAGGCTGATCGGCCAGCGGTTCGATCCCCAGATGCAGCGTGGCATGGGCCTGCGGGTCCATGTCGATCAAGCAGATGCGTAAACCAGTTTCCGCAAGTGCCGCACTAATGTTCACTGCGGTGGTCGTTTTTCCCACGCCACCTTTCTGGTTCATAATGGCAATCGATCGCATAGTTCCCTCCTTGGTAGGCACTGATTATAGAATGGCAGGCGGTTTTCTCCAAGACCGGAGTCGCGGCCTCGTTTTCCTGACCGGGTACACGAGTTCGGCGAGGGTCTCCTGACCCCGCCGAAACGACCGACCGAAGGTCTCCTTTTCACCGGGAGACCTTCGGTCGGCGATGTGGCTCGGTCAGAGACCGGCCACAACAGGGGTAAACGGGATGAATTCCGTTCTACTGAGCCGTTTTCCTGGCCGGGTGATTGACAACGGTGGTTCTCGGTGTGAAAATCAGCGTAAGGATCGGCGCATCAATAAGTGTCGCAAGAAAGGTAGCAGGCACACTCCGTGTGCCGTCCGCCCACGCTCGGCGAATGGGCAAAACACGACAGTTATTTATGCGCCGATCCTAAGGGTCCAACGTCACCTTCGTCGGAAATTTTTTAACGGAAAACCGAGGTAGAAAATGCTTCACGTCGATCTCAAGCCGCTGGTCGGCAAGCTGAACGAAACTTGCCGTCGCACCCTGGAAGGTGCTGCCGCCTTGTGCCTGTCACGGACAAACTATAACGTCGAAGTTGAACACTGGTTGTTCAAGTTGCTGGAAACGACCGACACGGATGTGGCCGCCGCCCTGCGACATTTTGAAATCGATCCCTCGCGGGTTTGCAAAGACGTCAGCCGCGTTTTGGACGGTCTGAAGACGGGTAATGCCCGCGCCCCTGCGTTCTCGCAGGACACCGTAGACCTGATCCGCGGAGCTTGGCTGGTGGGATCGATCAATTTCGATGCGGCCAAGGCCCGCACGGGGCATGTCCTTCTGGCCCTTCTATCCGACGACACTCTGAACCGCGTCATTCGCAATGCCTCGCCCGAATTTGATAAGCTTTCGGCCGAGGAGCTTCGCAAGAATTATATTTCGATTACCGCCCGATCCTCGGAGGCGGAAGAATCGAAGTCGGCTCCCGGTGCCCCGACGGAAGGGGCGAAACGCCCTGAAGGCGGTGGTGCCTTGGATAAGTACACCATCGATCTAACCGCCCGCGCGCGCCGCGGCGAAATTGATCCCGTCCGCTGCCGCGAGGCAGAAATCCGCCAGATTGTTGACATTCTCACCCGCCGCCGCCAGAACAACCCCATTCTGACCGGCGAAGCGGGCGTGGGCAAGACAGCGGTTGTCGAGGGCTTTGCCATCCGCGTCGTCGAGAACGACGTTCCGCCCGCACTCCGCAATGTCCAGGTCCGCACGCTCGATCTCGGCCTGCTCCAGGCAGGCGCGGGCATCAAGGGTGAGTTTGAAAACCGATTGAAGTCGGTCATTGAGGAGGTCAAGGCGTCGTCGCGCCCGGTGATTCTCTTCATCGACGAGGCCCATACCCTGATCGGCGCAGGCGGACAAGCCGGCCAAGGCGACGCGGCGAACATGCTCAAGCCGGCCCTAGCCCGCGGCGAACTTCGCACGATCGCTGCTACCACCTGGGCCGAATACAAGAAATACTTTGAGAAAGACGCCGCTCTCGCCCGGCGATTCCAGGTCGTCAAAATCGAAGAGCCTGACGAAGATTCAGCCATTAAGATGGTCCGTGGTTTGTGTGAGACGCTGGAAAAACACCACAACGTCCGCATTCTGGATGAAGCCATCGATCAGGCCGTGCGGCTTTCGCACCGCTACCTTAGTGGTCGCCAGTTGCCCGACAAGGCCATCAGCCTCATCGATACGGCCAGTGCCCGGGTGGCGATCGGCCAGTCAACCGTTCCACCCGCCGTGGAAGAGTGTCGCTGGCGGATCCGACATGCGAGTCTGGAAATCGAAATTCTGAATCGTGAAATTGCGGCTGGAACCGACCATTCCGAGCGACTTGCCGAGCGTGAAGCGACCAAAGCGGCCGCCGAGGCCGAGCTAAAGGAACTAGAAGCCCGCTGGGAGAAAGAAGCTGGGCTGGTTGCGCAGATCCGGCCGATCCGTCAGCAATTGGAAGCATCCGTACAACCACCGGCAGCGGCAACTCCCGCCGTCGCGACTGCCAAGTCGCCTCAACCTCAAGCAGCGCAAACGCCGCCATCGCCCTCACTTACCCAAGAACAGCTCGAATCGCTCCGCGGTCAACTCCATGGCTTAGAAGCTCAGTTGAAAGAGATACAAGGCGAGAACCCGCTCATGCAGGTCTGCGTCGATGGGCAGGCGGTTGCGGAGGTCATCTCGGGCTGGACGGGTATTCCTGTCGGCCGCATGGTGAAGGACGAGATCCGCGCGGTTCTTGCGCTCAAACAGTCGATGCAGCGGCGGATCGTGGGTCAGGACCACGCCTTGGAGGTTATTTCGCAGAGCATCCGCACGTCGCGTGCCGGCCTGACCGACCCGCGCCGGCCCATCGGCGTTTTCCTGTTGGTTGGCACCAGCGGCACGGGCAAGACCGAAACCGCCATCACCTTGGCAGAATTGCTCTACGGCGGCGAGCAGAACATGACCGTCATCAACATGTCGGAGTTCAAGGAAGAGCATAAGGTCTCGCTGCTGATGGGATCGCCTCCCGGCTATGTCGGCTACGGCGAGGGCGGAGTGCTAACGGAAGCCGTTCGTCGCCGACCCTACAGTGTGGTACTTCTGGATGAAATCGAGAAGGCTCATCCTGGGGTACAAGACATCTTCTACCAGGTTTTCGACAAGGGCACGCTCCGTGATGGCGAGGGTCGGGATATCGACTTCAAGAACACGGTCATCATGATGACCTCCAACGCCGGCTCCGACATGATGATGAGCATCTGCTCCGACCCGGAAACCCGCCCCAGTGCGGAGCAGTTGCGAGAGGTCATTCACCCCGAGCTTTTGAAGGTATTCAAGCCTGCCTTCCTGGGCAGAATCAATGTTGTTCCTTTTTATCCGCTCACCGACGAGGTTTTGCGTCGGATCGTGGAGTTGCAATTGAATCGCATTGGCCGCCGGGTGGAAAGTACGTACCGCGCGACGTTTGAATATTCGCCCGATTTGGTCAATGTCGTCGCCGCCCGCTGCACCGAGGTCGACACGGGGGCACGGAACATCGATCATATTCTGTCGCACAGCCTTTTGCCTCAGATGTCCGAGCAATTCCTCGCTCGCATGGCCGAAGGGCATCCCATCAAGTCGGTCGGAGTATCGATGTCGTCCAAGGGCGAATTTGAGTACCGCATCGAGTAGCGATTGAAGACTGGCCTGTAGTGGTCAATTTATCGCCATATTTAATTTGACATTCCGTCCCTGCTTGTCAGAAGAAAAAAAGTCATGGTACTATGCGGAACCGAGTTGATTTGGGAAGGGAAGTACGACCTAGCGGGCAATCGCATTCCCGTGCGAGCAGACGATTGCGAGTCGGCCCTTTTGGAGATTGAGCGAATCGAACGACCCCGCAAAGCCGGTGCGCCGGATCAACCGCGCAGTTTTCTGGCCGCTGACCAGGGGCCGATTGGCGATTTCGACAACCGACTCGTGTGGGGAGACAACGGCCTTGTCTTGCCACGGCTCGCAAAAGATTTCCGCGCGGCCGTCGATTTGATCTACATCGACCCTCCGTTCAATGTCGGAACGGATTTCGTCATGGATGCACCGTCGGGGGCTACGGCCGACGAGCCTGCCTCTGGTCGCGGCAGGTTCGCTTATCGAGACTCCTGGGGGCAGGGGGAAGGAGCTTACCTGCAAATGATCCATGAGCGGCTCGTCTTGTTGCGAGAACTGCTGAGCGAGCGAGGCACTATTTACGTCCACTGCGACTATCGCGTGAGCCACTATGTTCGGATGATTCTCGATGAAATCTTTGGCCCACAAAACTACCGGAACGAGTTGATATGGTGTTACCGAGGCGGCGGCGTCCCAAGGAACGATTTTGCGGCCAAGCATGATACCATTTTTCGGTACACGAAATCCGACGAATACATCTTCAACGCCGATGAAGTCCGAATTCCCTACTCGCCCGACGTGCAGGCTTCGCTGGCAAGTCGTTACGACAAATCCTATCGCTCGAACAAAGTCTATGAAGGCTATCGCCCAAACGTGCTCGGCAAGCATCCCGAGGACTGGTGGCTGATCCAGCCCATCATGCCTTCGGACCGTACCGAGCGTCTGGATTATCCCACACAGAAGCCGGTCGAGCTTATTCAGCGCATGGTAGACGCAAGCAGCAGGCCCGACAGCCTGGTGCTCGATGCGTTTTGCGGTTCGGGGACGACGCTTGCCGTCGCCGAAGGATTACGGGTGAAGCGCGAGATGATCGGAGGCAAGGAACGGCTCCGTTACTATTATGCCGAGCCCCGTCGCTGGATCGGCGTGGACATTGGCCGGTTTGCCATGCACACATCACGAAAGCGGCTTATCGAATTGCAGCGGGTGCGCCAAGCGCAGGGAGCGGCCTATCGAAGCTTCGGAGTCTACGGACTCGGAGACGCCGAACGTCGCCGATGGTACGGAAAGTTCGCAGGCGACAACCGACGAAGTTATTGCAAGACAATTCTTGAATCCTTCGGAGCCGAGCCAAGTGGAGAGCAAGGGTGTGAGCAGCCCACCCTTGACGGGAAAAAGCAGGGGGTTCCATGTCATGTCCTCGACGTTAATGCCACATTTACACGGGCGATGGCAGAAGACTTGCTGAAAAGGGTGACCGCCGAACACTTCAATCAATGCTACTGCTTGGCCTGGGCTTTTGCGCATAACCTTCCGGCGGAGATCGAGGAACTGGAGCAAAAGCATGGCGTCCGACTGCGGTTGGTTCAGATACCTCGGGAGATAATCGATGCCCCTGGCAGAAAAGTGCCCTGGTTCCAAGCCGCGATCTTGAAGGTACAGCCGATGATCTCGATTGCGCCTGCGGGGGAAAAGCTGATGGATGTTCGGTTAGAGAGCTACCTACGGGAATCGGCCGAAGTGGCTCCCGAAGAATTTGACACACGCCGATCCCAAGAGCCGGGCACTGGGATTGAACTTCTTGATTTTTGGGCCGTGGACTTCGATTGGCAAGACGACAAGCCGTTTACGCAGCATTGGCAGGACTATCGAACGCGGAAGAAACCGTGCGTCGAAACCGTGAGCAACGCGGGTTCCTCGCACGCCGCGACGGGTGAACAGATGGTAGCCGTCAAGGCGATCGATACTTTCGGTTACGAGACGGTTGTTACAGCCGTGTGCTGAGTTCTCCTGGGGGGTGTCTACGAATAGGACGTCACTTCACCGGTTCCATGAGTTTGATGGGCCTTGATCATAACTTTGCCAACTGCTGTCACTGCTAGCTCGAAGTAGGGTGGGTGAAGCATCGAATGGTGTGTTACGCGAACTGATCTGGAACAGCGGTAAGTGCTTTCAGCGTCTCGACTTCGTGCGCAACCCACCATTTCCCGGCCGGACACACTTGATCTTGGGGTGGAATTGCAGATTGAGAAGGGCAATCTACTTGGAATCGTCCTTGGATCGCACGTGGATCTCGCCGACTGGCAGCTTACCTTCCTTGAGTCGCTGGCCGAACGTGGGCGAATTCGGATCGTCGGGCTTGGACTTCATCCGCGAGACCTTCCCTAGCGCGGCACGAACCTTCTTCGGCTCCTGTCCATCTCGTTTGGTGAGAAGACCCTTGAACTGCGTGCCGTAAGCGTTATATCCCTTCCTCGGCTTCGCCAGATGGCACAGATTGCAGCCGGCCTTCTCCACGGCCGCATTGAATATTTGCATCGTGTGGTCGGTCGCTTTCGGTTTGACGTACAAAGCCTTGAACTGCTCCAGAAAAGGCTTTACCGCCCCCGCGGGCCGTGTACTGAACACCCCGGCAACCACCGCACAGAAAACAAGAATCGCAAGGCTGTATCTCATGCACGTTCCTTAGGGTCAGTCCGAAAACAACTCCCCTCTCCCTTTGGGAGAGGGGCAGGGGGTGAGGGTTTCTCCGGTGGGAGCGGCACCAACAGCCCTCGCCCCAGCCAAGTCCCCTCGGATGGAGAGTTGAGTGGACTTGACTTTCCGGATAGCCTTTCAGCAAACATTCATTGTGCGTGAGGAATGGTTCAATGTCAACCAGCTATCCTAACTCACAGAAAGTGGCTTACCTCGTCCGTATTGTGCAGTTGCCGGGGCGAACGGAACATTAGGCTCCTCCATGAATCCGTACTTGGGCTAATGAATTCCGTTCTACGTAGGGCTGCCTCAACCGGACTTTGAAGTATTCCTGCAAAAAAGTCCGCACGGTGCCATTTTTCATGCTACCCTTTCTAAAGTGGTCTATTGCGCGCGTTGTGCATCAGACTTTGATCCGGGGCTGAGGAAGGGGCCATGTGCCGCTCGGGGATGAAATTTCCGGTCTGCGCTTCGGCAAGCATCGCAATCTTGCTGGCGGTGATAGGCTGCGCCGAGTTTCACCCACCTCGCATCGATCCTTCAGGCGAACACCTCTTCATCAGTAACTCGCCGCTGCCGGCCGCGGTGCCTTGTCCGCCCGGCACCACTCTCGTGCCGGTGCCCGCTGCTCCCGGAGTTATTGCCCCGGCCCCGCCATCCCTAATACCAATTCCCGCCGCTACGGCTCGGCCGCCTGTTGCGGCCGTGCAGCAGGTCTCGCCCTACAGTGACGTGGCCGTAATGCTCTCGCCGTTCAGTACCGTGATGCCGGTGGGTAGCCAGCGAGTCCTCCTGGGCGGAGTCCGCGGCGGCGATGGATACCTGCGCACCAACCGCCGCCTCGAATGGTGGCTTGTGCCGGGCAGTGTGGGGCAGTTCACCGGTATCGGCGAAAACCGCTTCACCGATTTCCTGGTCGGTGATTTCACCCGTCCGCGCGTGGTCTCCAGCACTTTTGCCATTGGCAGCACAACCCGCGTGGCCGAACGCGCCGGCGGGCCGGACAACACGGTTTTTGTCGCACGCGGACAAGGCTGGGTCACGGTCAGTTCACCGGTCGAAGGCATAAGCCATGTGACGGTGGTCGCCCCCGACGTGGTCGTTCCCGCCGAGCGCACCAAGTCGGCGATCATCTATTGGATCGATGCCCAATTTGGCTTCCCCACTCCGGCGATTACTCCCGCCGGAACGAAGCAATCACTGACCACGACCGTCTGGCGGCAAAGCAATCACTGCCCTCGCCCCGGTTGGATCGTGCGCTATGAAGTTGCCTGCGGTCCTCCGGTCGTCTTTGGCCCGGCAGGCACGACGTCGATCGAAGTACCGACCAATGAGGGTGGCCAGGCAAGCGTGGAGATCTTTCAGAAGGATCCGTCGCCCGGCACGAACCAGGTGCGCATCCAGGTCTTCCGCCCGGCCGATCAATGCGGCCAACGGCTGATGGTTCGTGAAGACAGCGTATTGGTGACCTGGACGGCCCCTTCGCTCGGAATTCGCCAAATGGGTCCGCCCACTGCGACGATCGGCGAGACAATCACCTATCGCATCGAAGTCAGTAACCCGGGCGATCTGCCGGCCAGGGAGGTTGTGGCAACCGAAGAGGTTCCCGACGGGCTGAGTTTCCTCCAATCCAATCCGGCACCGGTGGTCGAAGGTCGCCGCTTGCAATGGCGGCTGGGCGATTTGGCCCCACGGCAACAGCAGATCATCGAAGCGACTTTTCGCACCACGCAACCGGGGATTGTTTCCTGTTGCATCGAGGTCGCAGGCAGCGGTGGGCTACACTCGATCCACTGTGCAAAAACGAATGTCCTTGCCGCACTGCCCGGTCCAGCCATAATGCCCGGCCCGACCACGATACCAAGTCCGGCCATAATACCGGCTCCAGCCATGATACCAAATCCAGGGCCAGGCCCGACGCGGGCGACCACCCCGATATTGGAACTCAAGGTCATGCCTGAAACCCTGGCAGTCGTCGGCTCAAACGTGACCTTCGATATCGACCTGACCAATCGCGGGCTGGTGCCGGCCACCGGCGTCGTCATCCGCGACACTTTTGGCGACGGCTTGGAGCACCAGCAAAGAAGTCCCATTATGCGTCCCGTGAGCGACTTGGCTCCCGGGCAGTCGATCCAATTTGGCGTCACTTTTCGGGTTACCAGGCCGGGAGAACTTTGTCATCGCGTGGAAGCTACTGCCAACGACGGTGCCCGAGCTGCCACGGATTCTTGTATTACGGCAATTGCCGCGGCAGTTCCGCCCGCGGGTGGTTCGCCGCCGATTTCGCCGGTCGCGATCCCTGGGCGGCTGGATGTGCGGGTTGATAATCTCAAATTAAATGTTCCAGCAGGTGAGAATCAGCGGTTTATGATCCAGGTCACCAACCAGGGCGATTATGCCGAGAACGACGTGGTTGTCACGGTTCGTATCCCGCCAGGCACGGCTGCCGAGTTTGGCACTACCGGCCCGAATGCAAACATCAAATACCAGGTTGACCAGGAATTGGTTCGCTTCGATCCGGTCGCTGAACTGCCACCCAAGGCGATGATCGATTATCGGGTTGTGGTGAGGACATCGAAGCCAGGACCGATCTCCTTGCAAGTCGAGGCCACCAGCCGCCGGCAAACAAGGCCAGCCGTGGGTGAGAAAACGGTCGAAGTTCTCCCCAAGGAATGATTTTTGAAGAACCGCGCTTCCCAAGATTTTGAGCCGAGTGTAGAATAGACTCTGTGATTGTGTTGGGTTGATTTTCGTTTTGCTTTTCCTATGGTTCTGCCGCGTTGAATGATATCCCGGCGTCCACTCATCTTTTGTTTGATCTCAAAGCCTTTTTGCAAGTAATCCGTCCCATTTTGGGCATGGCATTTGTGGCGTTTTGCGCGCGAATTCAAGCGCGCACAGGTACCGTAGCGTTGGTCTCTCCGCCACATCGGGGCCAGGGACGACTCCGGCGAATTCAAACGCCGGTCGTCGTTCCCTGGCCTCACTTTTTGGGGAAGATTATTGAGGCTTGGGGCTTGGGACTTGGGGCTTGGGGCTTGGGGCTGTTGTGGCCGGTCTCTGAC
>Ga0194057_10000232_pt1 | contig 28478 bp, 21 predicted proteins | sample SepL4415m_MetaG_FD_155474 | JGI IMG/M metagenome (GOLD analysis project Ga0194057, IMG submission 155474) | Anoxic zone freshwater microbial communities from boreal shield lake in IISD Experimental Lakes Area, Ontario, Canada - Sep2016-L442-15m | ecosystem: Environmental > Aquatic > Freshwater... | reverse complement strand
CTTGTCTTCTGCCGTGAATTGAATCGAGAGCATCCCTTGTCTCCCTGCAACCAAAACGTCCTTGGTGGTCCGAGGGGAGTATGCGAAAAATCTTCAGATGGGACAATCCCAATCACGGGCAGTATAGTTCGCAAACCAGATTCTCTAATGCTTGTGGTTGCCCCACATTCCTTTCTCCAATTCCCGGAGGAATCTGGCCCTGGGGAAAACCGACCTCCCCCCAACGCTGTTCGATCTCTTGTAACCAAAGCGAATCCGGCGGTACTGGGGCGACTTCGTGCGAATAGCGGGCAATTCGTGATGCGGCTCGGCCCCCGCCCAACGCCGAAGATACTATCGCATGGTCGTGGAGTTCATTATTCTCGCGTGCGGGTATAATCCATGGATTCAGCGTCCCTGCTTCAGACACTCGTTCGGACGGCCCTTGGTTCACACCTTCGTCCGCTGGGCCAAATGTCCCAGCCTCACTCGGGGCTTCGATAGAAGGCACCAGCATGTGGCGAAAAATTTCACGCGGGTGCAGTCCTTCGTCCACTCTTTCTGCAAGGCGGAGAATCTCTACGATGGGCTCGGGCAGCACGTTCTCGATCGTCTGCTGTAATTCATCGCACAAGGTCCATACCGACTGAAGTAATGACTCACACACGTCGGCGTGGATCGAAGAGTTCGATTCGATTTCGTTGTGTTGCTGCAATCGTTGAGCAATTTCCGCGTCTGCTGCAAGCAATGCTTCAAGGTGCCACAGGCTGGAGAACTCCACCTCCCATGTTCTATTCGTCTTAACGACCTGGTTTCGCAAACGATCCGTCTCCTGCACGGTTGCACCAAGACCGCGAACACTCAGGGCCAAATCGTCCCACATGGCCCGAGCTAGGACGGCCTGCTCCGTCGTGGGAAGAAGCCAGGCTTGCTGAAGGCGGAAGCGGAGATGGTTGAGCCGACGCCCAACCTCCCAGGCCGCGAGCGAACGACGCTGAAATTGCCGGGCAGCCTCGTGGGCAGAGGAGTCGCTTTCAACCTGTCCATCAAGGCTCGGTTCGCGTCGATCTGGATCAGGACGTTCACACCCGTCTGCGGCGGAAGGAATTTGCGTCATTCTTACACCTCAAGCAAATCGAGCTGCCCCGTCGCCGAAGCACGTTGAGGTGCAACCGGCACCGGCGACGGGAACGCGTCGGGGATCAGCCGACTAGCCCGATGGTTTCAATGCATCAAACTTTGCGATCCGGCATAGTCAGACTCGATAGCCGACAATCGGCCGGATTACATCTCACATTCATTTATACTACCAACCCGCAGGCCACCCTGACAGCCTATCCGATTTTCTGGGCGATCTGGATCGCCAAATCAAGATTCCGTTCTGCGTAAATCTCGGTGACGTTTGCATGGGCATGGCCCATGGCGACTTGGGCCGCCTCCAATCCAAAACCTTTGCGAACCTCGGTGGCCCGCGAGTGCCGAAGTTGGAGTGGGTACCAGTCGGGTATCAGAGGAATTTCTTTCTCTTCCCGCTTGCGGTTGGCCATCTTGATCGCGTAGGTGATGGCTCGGCGGTACGAGTCCGTGTCGTACCGCTCGCGTTTGGCCCGCCGGGGGGACTTCTTTGGCTTCCGTTTGGCCTGCGAGGGCGTCATGGGCGTGGTGCGTTCGTTGCGGCGTTTTTCATTCCGCCAGGCTTCCGCTTCCCGCGGGCTAAAAAAGAACGACTCGGTCTGCAACTTGAGGAAGGGTTTTAGGATCTCCTGGGATCGCGGACCGAGGGGAATCAGGCGGCGATGGCCCCGCCAGCGGTTTTTGTGATCGAACGGTTCGTAGATCCATACGCTGCCGCTCATGTCGATGTCGCAGGCCCGCATCAGCACGACCTCGCAGGGTCGCATCCCGCAGATCCGTTGCAGCCTTACCATGGCGGCCACTTGGGGCGAGAGAGAGGGTAACACGGCTTCGACCCATTCGTCGTCGATCGGCCTGACCGGTTCAGTCTCTCGTGCCTCCGTGCGGCCAAACCGCAGGGCTGAAAGCGACTGGACAGCCTGATATACGGCGGCCGGGACCAATTCCTCGCTCGCCGCCCACTTGAAGAATCGCTTGATCCGGTTCACCCGATTGTTGATGACGCCGCGACTGAGATCGGCGTCCACCATGTGTTGCCGCACGGCTTTGAGGGCCAGCGGCCCGAAGTCGGCGACGTTGGAGTCTCCATACAGACTTCGCAGGGGCCGCAGGGCGTACTTCATGCACACATATTCTTTGGTCCGCTTTCCATCTTTGACGTAGTAGGTCTGGGCGAATGCCCTATATTGGTGGACGACCTGTTCTAGTGTCAGGGAAGGGGATGGGGGCCTGGATTTATTAGGGGCAGGGGTCCCCTCCAGACGGCGGACTCGCCATTCGGCGATCAGCCGTTCATACAAACGGTGGCTTTGGGGACTGCCGTAGGTTCCCAGATAATTGTCAACGCGATCAATACGGACGACGGCTTGACCGGAGTGCCGATGACGGCAGTAAGACGGTACCTTACCAGTCTTGCGAGGCATAAAGGATCTCCTTTCTCGTGATTCCTCCGTACATTACGGAGGAATTCCGAATTTTGAGACCGCTCTGCCTTACAAAGACAGGTACGCTAACTCTAGCGTTCGATTGAACTTACGTTAAGTACACCAGACAGGACTCGAACCTGTAACCTTCGGTTCCGTAGACCGATGCTCTATCCAATTGAGCTACTGGTGCAAACTACCATGACACCTGTTCTGACAACCACAAACTCCAAGAAACGTCACCGTGTTATCCTCTAAGGTTACACGAAAACCGCGTTCTTGCAAGCCCACCCTGATTTTCCACCCTGATTTTCCCTTATTCGGCACACTACAGGCCGTTGGTGTAGGAAGATCCTTGGAAGAACGACATACTGCCGAAATTCGGCGAAATCCGCATGATTCCGACTGACAAAAGTGACCATGCAACGGCCGCCCAGCGGTTGAGCGACTTGGATAAGGTTCAGAATTGCTCAACGTCCCATGCCGCACAGACCGCCGCCGCACTGCCCCATGCCACAACCGGCCTCGCGGCAGGGAAGTTCCTTCTTCTCGCTGCCGGAATGGGCGGCCGGCACGCTGAACGACTTCGTGAGGCGTGTCTTGCCACAGGATGGGCAAACCGGCTTCTCCTCGCCCCGGATCAAAAGTTCAAAATCGCTTTCGCAATCCTTGCAGGTATATTCGTAAATCGGCATCGGATAAAGCCCCAACAATTGCATGGTCCAAATGGTTAAGATGTAGTATACTGTCCGCGGTTGAGATTGTCCCAATCCATACCAGCCCGAAACGCAAGCGAGGCAACGACTTAGCAACCTCGCTCGCGCTTCGGGTTAGTGTCAATCTCAACCGCGAGCAGTATATTATACCTTTTTTCACGGAGAAAAGAATCTAGGAGTTAGAAGTTAGAAGAACTCCTAACTCCTAACTCCCCCATGTTCTCCACCATTACCCGGCAGCAATCCCGCGAGATCGATCGGCGGGCAATCGAGCAATATGGCATGACCGGGCTGGTTCTCATGGAAAATGCCGGCCGCGGGACGGTGGACGTCCTTTGCCGCCTTGCGAAGTGGGAGTTTGGCGGCCGTTTGGGGCGCGTCGTTATCTGCTGCGGCAAAGGCAACAATGCTGGTGATGGGTTTGTCATCGCCCGGCACCTCGATCTGCGAGGGCATGATGTTCGCGTACTCGTCTGGGCCGATCCGGCCGAACTGCTGGGCGACGCCGAAGCGAATTTTAAGATTTTGCAGCATACGGGCGTGCCGATCGAACTGTTTGGCAATCGCCACGACGCGGCCCGGTTGGCCCAGCAGCTCGTCGGGGTGGATTGGATCGTCGACGCGCTGTTGGGCACCGGTGCCCACGGTGAGCCTCGTCCGCCGCTGGACGAGGTCATTGGTCAGCTTAACGCGGCGGCCGCGAAACGATTGGCGGTCGATTTACCCAGCGGCCTGGACTGCGACACGGGTGTGGCTGCCCAACAGACGATTCGGGCCGATGAGACATGCACGTTCGTTGCCATGAAGCGTGGGTTCGTGACTCTCGGTGCCGAGCAGTACACCGGCCGGGTCCATGTACTCGATATTGGCGCGCCGCGACGGTTGGTGGAAGACGTGGCGGGCGCGGTGTAGGCATCTTGCCTGCGTTTTTGTGGTGCGGGCGTCTCGCCTGCCCCCATGCAGCCGAGACGGCTGCACCACAAAACGCGAAGTTGTTCTTGGACTAGGTTCTTAGTTTATTTCTGCCGCGACTCGGCCAAGGCGCGTTCGAGTTCTGCAATTCTTCGTTCCAACTGATCGACCCGACGGCGAAGTTCTTCGATCTGTGCTTGCGAGCTTTTTGGGGGGAATGGCTGCCTATTAGGCACGCTGAATGCTGGTCCCTCGGATGATGGCGCGGGCATCAAACTAGGCGGCGATGCTACCTCGCCCGGTGGTGGCGGGATGCTTTCTGTTCGTCCTGCGCCGAGGCCGGTCGGAGGCGGTGTGCCCGATTGTACTGTGCCCGGAAGTGCGCCCAAGACGACTTCGGTCCGTAGCGGCCGATTTCCACGGACCAATTCTAGTGACAAGCGGTCGCCTGGGTTGAGTCCGTTGAGAATGGCCGAAAATTCGCCAAGCAAGCGGATCTTTCGGCCCGCTGCGGCGACGATCAGATCCTGGGCCTGCAAGCCGGCGCGATCGGCCGGCCCACCGCTGCGCACGCTCAACAACCAGACGCCGCGGCCGGCACTGTCGTCGGCAACCGCGCCAAGATAGACTCGCTGCACGGAAGCAACCATCGTTACCGGCTGACCGTTGGAAGTGCGAATGCCCGATTCCAAGCGATCCAATTCGCCTTGTGCGGCCGCGGGTGATGCCCCCCCCTGCCCTACCGCAAGCAACACCACAATCCCAATAACCCAAGACTTTTTCATGTTCCGCCGACCTTTCCTAAAAGGTTCACTATCGCATACGATGGAAGACAATCACTACGTTTGACCATTATAGCGGAATTCCGCGGTGTCGTGCAGACGATACCGTGCAGACGATACCAAAGAACTGCAAGTCCGAACGAGAGAACCCCACGTAGAACGGAATTCATTCCGTTTGCTCGAAAAGAACAATACAACGGAATGAATTCCGTTCTACGAACGAGAGAACTCCATGGACAATCCGCCCCCCCCACGCATTGCTGAACTTTCTCCCGATCAGGAGGATATTGGTCTCCGCCTCGTCTTGGGCGGGCTAGCGGAATCCCAGTTTTTGCAGGAAGTGGCCATGCTTCGTGCATTGGTGCAACGGCAGCCGCTGTCCGGCTATCGGGTTTGGGGAGCTTTCCGTGCGGAAGAAATGACCGGGTCGCTTCTCATCCAGACACAACCTGGGCGGACGGCGGTTATTTGGCCGCCTCAAATCGTGGCTGGAGAACCGCAAGAAACGGTATGCCAATTACTTCGCGCGGGCTTAAAACATCTTCCACAACTTGGAATTCGCATGGTCCAGGCCCTCTTGCCAACAGATGTGGGGGCGGATGCCAAATCACTGGTGGCCGTTGGTTTTCGATACCTATCTGACCTGCTTTACTTGGTTTGCCTAGCCGATGAATTCCCAACCAGTCCGCCTTGCCTCAAACTTCAATTTGAACCCTACGCACCTACGCGGCACGCGCGGTTTGCCGAACTGGTTGATGCCACCTATAAGGATAGCTTGGACTGTCCGGCCGTGAATGGAGTGCGAAGTGTCGATGACGTGTTGCAGGGATATAGGGCGACTGGCCACTTCGACCCCGAACGATGGTTCATCATACACCATCAGAGTGAGGAGATCGGCTGTCTTATCCTTACCGATTACCCGGAAAATGCGATATGGGAGCTGATTTACATGGGGCTATTGCCGACGGCACGAGGGCGTGGCCTGGGTGTCGAGATTGTTCGCCATGCCCTGTGGCTCGCCGGGCAGGCATCGCGGAATCGCCTTGTACTGGCCGTGGATGCAGCCAATGGGCCCGCGCTACGAATGTACGCCGCGGCCGGATTTCAAGCGTGGGATCGGAAGTCGGTATACATTCTGGTTCTCAACGAGAACGGATCGATGGTAAAATAGATGCTCCAGGCTGTCTAGGCTAGGGAAAACCTCGCGTTTCACGACATTTCAGGTTAATTAACGCCTTTGCCGGACGACGTTCTCCCGATTCTCCGTTTTCTCCGTACAGAACGCTCATGCGAGGCAGGCCGTTGAACATTTTTTCCACTCTGCCCGATGCGATGGAACACCGGGAAGAAAATCGGGGGGGCCTCCGTTATGACCACGATTTTCGCGGAAACCGGCGCGACGATTCAAAGAAATTTTTAACTCTGGTCTCACAATCGCGACTGGACCTTTGACAGCAGTGCCAGCATTGCTAGAATCAGACAATCGAGTGACACAGACGGGAGCCCAACAAAGCAAACGGTATTCGCGGAAAGCAGGCGTTAGGAAATATCTACCGGCTGCCGCCATTTTAGGATGGGTATCGCAGTTTCTGCGGTCTGCCTCAGACCGAGAAAGCCACTGTCTTGTTGGGAAAACAGGAACCAAGACGGCATCAGCCGTCGCACAGCCAGTGCGTCCTTGCGGATCGGCTCAATAAGACGACATTGCCAGTCGTCGGCCGGTCAGGGAGGGGCGCATTCGCCGGGGTGATGGAATTGACCAGGGACGATATGGACATCGTGTCGGCCTTGCTTGCTGCACTGGCCGACAAGGTCGGAAAAGACCGATTCGAACTGTGGTTCGGACCGCGCACGCGGATCGTTTGGGATGGCAACATTCTCGCGATCGGGGCGCCAAATCAGTTTTTTCTCGATTGGATTCGTGCAAACTTTCGCACGGCGATCGAGGAGGTCTGCTTGGCAATCCTCGGCCAGCGTCCGACGCTGGAATTCCGCGTCGAGGTTTCCGACCAAAGTGGCGGAGCGGCCGATGAGATGGTTAACGGCATTGCCAAGCCGCTGATGAGTCCTCAGCCTTCGACGCAGTCAGGTACCGACGTAATGGTTTCATTCAACGGTCAGGGGAGACACGATTCGGCGAGAACGGCGGAAGTGGGCGAAGCGGCGCACATCTGCCGAGTGGCCAAGCAGGCAGTGCCGCCGCCCACTCCCGCCTTCTCGCCACGGAAGTTCGCCTCGCTCTCGTCTTTTGTGGTCGGCGCGAGCAACCGGCTGGCCATGTATTCCGCCGAGATGGTCGCCCGCAACCCGGGACAGATCACGCCGCTGTTTGTCTACGGTCCCACAAGTGTCGGCAAGACGCATCTCCTGGAAGGTATTTGGTCGGCCGAGCGGAAGGCAGGCCGAGGCACAACGACCGTCTATCTCTCCTCCGAGCAGTTCACCAGCCAGTTCCTCGAGGCCTTGCGGGGTGGCGGTTTGCCGGTCTTTCGCCGTAAATATCGTGGCGTGCGCGTGCTGATCCTCGACGATTTGCAGTTTTTGACCGGAAAGCGGGCCACCCAGGTCGAATTGATGCACACAGTTGACACGCTCCTGCGCGATGGCCGGCAATTGGTTTTCGCCGCCGATCGGCCACCGGTTGAATTGAGCGACTTCATGCCTGAGCTGACCACGCGCCTGACGGGTGGGATGGTTTGCCGCATCGAGCCACCCGATTTCACCACGCGATTGGGGATCGTCGGGTATTTGTCGCAGCGTTTGGGGATTGAATTGCCTGCGGAGGTGCAGCGTTTCGTGGCATCGCGGCTGACGGGACACGCCCGGGAACTTTCCGGGGCGATATGCCGCTTGCAGGCCACGAGCGAGGCCACGCGGCAGAAGATTTCGGTTCCCATGGCTGAAGAGGCACTGAGCGAAATGATCCAGCACAGCACGCGTGTGGTGCGGCTTTCTGACATCGAGAAAGCGATTTGCAAGGTCTTTGGCCTGGAAGCCCATACCCTGCAATCCGACGGCAAGACCCGCCGCGTCAGCCAACCGCGGATGCTGGCCATGTGGTTGGCGAGGAAGCACACGCGGTCCGCCTTAAGCGAGATTGGTGCGTTTTTTGGTCACCGCAGTCACAGTACCGTGATTTCCGCCCAGAAGCGGGTCGATCAGTGGATGATCCGCGACGAACCGCTCTGCATGCCCGAGCATACCTGGAAAATCGACGAGGCCATTCGCCAGATTGAGCAACAGTTGACTGCGGGGTAAGGAGGAAAAGCTGACCTTGGGGTTCACGGTCAGGCTGGAAAGCCTGACGTACAACAATCAACGGGATACCCGCGCCGCAGTCCCCAAGTGCCGCGTGTTGCCTACGCGGCGCGTCACGCCGATGCGATCAAAATAGTCCAACAGTGCCAGTGCGTACTTCCGCGTCGTGTCAAGCAGGTACTTGAATTCCACACTCTCCAACCGCCCCTCCTTGCGGAGATACTCAACCAGAATGGCACGGGCCTGATCGATCGCCTCCTTGTGAAACAATAAGTTCTCAACCAGCACCAGCCGCCCATGCTCGCAGAGGATTTTGAGTTCTGGCTGCACCGTGGCCAGTGGAAGATTCATCTTAATGGCAACTTCCTCTGCACCCGGCGGTTGAAACGGCGACTCGCGGAACAGGGCCTCAATGGCCGCAAGCCGGTCGGCCTGTTCCGCCGAGAGGCTGACCCGATGTTCGGACACCGCGAGTCGCTGGTTGTGCTCAACCAGTCGGCCCTGTTGCTTGAGCATGGTCACCAGCAGGTCGAGGATCGCCCGAGGCACCGGGCAAGTCTGCCGAAGTTGCTCCGGAGGAATGCCGGGGCTTTCCGGCGACTGGCGATGAAACTCGGCGACTGAATCGAGAATCTGCCGTGCCATTTCCAGGCACGTTTCATGGTGCATGAAAAGCCCGCCGCCCAGCGACACCCCCCGTTTCGCCGCAGTCAACTCGGCGAGCATGGCTTGCACGCGATCAGCGGGAATCTTCGTGCGCTGGGTAAGTGACGCGACGTTAGCGGTGCCCAATGGCGCACGCCGCAGGCAGTACTCCACGAACCGCCGTTCGTCGTATACAGCCGCAGTCCGCTCCTGAAGATCGGCAATCAACGCCGGGCGGTTGCGTTTCATGCGGCGGTCGACGGCCTCGACAATCATGCCGCCCCCCAAAGTCTGCACCGGCGACAGTGCCCGCAGGATGAAGCGGTCGCCTGGACCGGCGACCACGGGCGTTTTGGTGTGTAGTTGCACGAGGTACTCCGTGCCGGCCTCCATGCGATTCCCCTCGATGGAGTAGACCACGGCCGTGGTCTCCGACGTGCCCGTGTGAAACCGCACGGCCGCGCCGTTCTTCAACATAAGCTTTAGCCGCGGCAGCAGACGTAGTGTGGCGACGAACCACTCCCCCGCAGCGAAGCAGCCTGGCACGGTCAGGGTATCGCCACGATGGATCGCATGATGGTCCCAGTGTCCCACGTTCACTGCGGCGCACTGCCCGGCCGCGACCATATCGCTCGGCTGGCAGTAGACTTCGATCCGTCGAATCCGCCCCTCGATGCCCTGGGGCAGGAGAACAACTTCCTGACCCTCACACGCAGTGCCGGCCACCGGGATGCCGGCGACCACCGTCCCATAGCCGCGCGCGGAAAATGTTCGTTCGACGGGCAGGCGGAAGATGCCGTTGATGGGTTTAGGCTGGACCGCCTTGAGCAGGGCGTCAAGGGCCTCGAACAGCATGTCGAAGCCTTCGTAGGTCAGATTTGACAGCGGCAGGATCGGGGCCCCTTCGAGGAAGGTGCCGCGAAGAAAATCGGCTAACTCAGCCTGAGCCAGCTCTCGCATGTCATCGGCGACGCGGTCGATCTTCGTCAGGGCCACCAGTCCGTGCCGCAGTCCCAGCAGCGTGAGAATATCCAGGTGTTCGCGGGTTTGGGGCATCACGCCGTCGTCGGCGGCCACGACAAGAATCACGGCGTCCATGCCGCTGGCACCGGCGACCATGGTCTTGACGAAGTTCTCATGGCCTGGCACATCGACAATGCCGACCTGCGTGTCGCGGATCGTGCAGGGGGCGAAGCCCAAGTCAATCGACATTCCCCGCGCCTTCTCCTCCTTCAGCCGGTCGGTTTCACAGCCGGTGAGTGACCTGACCAGGGCCGTTTTACCATGGTCGATGTGGCCGGCCGTGCCGAGGGTGATGCGGGTGTGGGAGGTCATCGCAACGCCTCCACAAACGCCGCGATCAATCGCGCTTCATCCCCGTCCAGCAGTGTTCGCGGATCGACCAGAACCTGACCCTTGTTGATCCGCGTGAAAACTGGCGGATGGTGCAGCCGGAGCCGCGCGGCAAGCTCCTCGGGACCAAATGTCGCTGGTGTCACCGCGACCAATCGCGTAGGCAAATCCTGGCCCGGCAACGAACCGCCGCCCATCTGCGACGCGCCATTGATAACGGTCACGGCTGCCTCGCTCACAGGCTGGGCGATCCCCGCGGCAATGCGCTGGGCCGCCGCGTCGAGTTCCGCCAAGGTGCGGCAGACCATACGCAGCGTGGGTATCTCGCGAATCGCTTGCTCTTCGTCGAAGAACTGCAAGAGCGTCGCTTCCAGCGCAGCGAGCGTGAGCTTGCCCGCGCGAACAATCCTCGCCATCTGATTTTTGCGAACCGTTTCGATCAATGCCGCTTTGCCGAGAATGATGCCCCCCTGTGAGGCACCGATGAGTTTGTCGGCACTGGACGTAACCAGGTCGGCACCCGCACGGATCGCGTCGGCCAGCGTCGGCCCAACGTCAAGTCCGAAACGCGACAAGTCCAGCAGTGCCCCGGCCCCCACATCGTCGATCAACACCAACCCGCGGGCGTGAGCGATCTCGACCAGTTCCTCCAGCGGAACCTCGGCGGTGAATCCGCTCATGGTGTAGTTGCTGGGGTGGACCCGTAAAATGGCCGCCGTGTTCTCGGTAATGGCCCGTTGGTAGTCGCGTGCGTGGGTTTTGTTCGTCGTGCCGACTTCGACCATCTTGGCACCGCTGGCCGCCATCACGTCGGGTAGGCGAAACGAGCCGCCGATCTCGACCAACTGGCCGCGGGAGACAATCACTTCGCGGCCGGCAGCCACGGCATTGAGCACCAGCCACGTCGCGGCAGCGTTATTATTGACCACGGTGGCGGCTTCACAGCCGGTCAATTGTTGCAGTAGCCATTGGATCCGAGTGTCGCGTTTCGACCGCAGCCCGCTGGCAAGATCCGCCTGGAGCAGCGAGTAACCACACAACTCCTCGGCAATCTGTCGGATCGCTCGGGCTGGCAGCGCGGCCCGCCCCAACGCGGTATGCAGGATAATGCCCGTAGCATTCACCACGGAGCGGTAATGCGGGCCAATAGCGTCGCGAATACCCTGGCGGAGCCGCTCCAAGATGGTGTCGCGAATAGCCATAGCACCGGCATGGCCGGCGGGATCGACCTTTACCGCCGCGCGGACCTGCTCGACGGCCGCACGCAGGCAACCCACGACAATTCTTCGCGGTATACCCGCAGCGCACTGGGCCACTCGCTCATCTTGCAACAGCACCTCGACAGACGGAATTTTCCGGAGAATTTCTTGCATCGGACGAACCTACAAGGCACTTTACTAAACTGAAATTTATCATTATACCAAAGTGGCGATGTCCAACTCAACATTGGCACTTTGGGCTCTCCGCCAAGTTTGTGGTGCGGGCGTCTCGCCTGCCTGGTTCAACCACAACCTCTTGGGCAGGCGGGACGCCCGCACCACAATTATCCGCAAACCCGGCGGAGAGCTGCACTTTGCAATCTGGCCCGACTCACTTCATGTCCTCAAAAAGCGCATCGACGAATTTGTCCGGATCGAAGAGGGCGAGATCCTCGGCTTGCTCGCCGACGCCGATGTACTTCACGGGTAGCCCGACGGTCTGGCGAATGGCAACCACAACACCTCCTTTGGCCGTGCCGTCAAGCTTGGCTAGCACCAGGCCAGTGCAGCGCACGGCATCGGTGAAATGCTTGGCTTGGCTGATGCCGTTCTGGCCCGTGGTGGCGTCGAGGACCAGAATCACCTCATGCGGGGCCTCGGGGATCTGCTTGCCCAACACGCGGTGGATTTTGGATAGCTCCTGCATTAGATTCTGCTGGGTTTGCAGGCGACCGGCTGTGTCGATGATGCAAACATCGGCGCCGAACTGAAGGGCATGTGCGACGGCACGATGCGCCACACTGGCCGGGTCGCTGCCGGACGCGCCGGTGACGATCTCCGCCCCCAATCGCTTGGCCCAGATGGTCAACTGCTCGACCGCCGCGGCCCGGAAGGTGTCGGCGGCACCGAGTACGACCTTCTTGCCCTCGCTCTGGAACATGGCGGCCAGTTTGGCGATCGATGTCGTCTTGCCCGCACCGTTCACGCCGGCCACCATGATTACCGTTGGGCCGCTTGAGGCATAGTGGATCGGGTCGGCGGGCTGGGCCAGCATCACCTTGAGCTTTTTTTTAATCTGTTCCAGAATCTCGTCCATCTCTACGACGCGGGCGCGGAAGCTGGCTCGGATTTCGTCGGCAATTTCTCGTGCGGCCTCGACGCCCATGTCGGTTTTGATGAGCGTTTCAAACAGTTGATCGATGAACTTATCGTCAACCAACTGTCCCTGGCTTTTGAAGAGATCCCGGATGTCGGTGCTGAGGAACTGAGCGGTCTTTTTCAGACCCTGCTTGAGTTTTTCAAATAAGCCCATGGGAGGAGGAAGTTGGGAGTTGGGAGTTGGGAGTTGGGAGTTGGGAGTTGGGAGTTAGGAGTTAGGAGTTAGGAGTTAGGAGTTGGGAGCAAACGTAGGTGGGAGAGCGCAGCGAGCCCCACCAAAAGCGGGCCGAAACAGAGTTGGTGGGGCTCGCTGCGCTCTCCCCACCCTACAATCATTCGCATTCCGTACCAAAACCGGAAGAGCCGAAAATATCCTAACTCCTAACTCCTAACTTCTAACTCCTTTTCTTTTGCTGCATTAGTTTATCAAGGATTCCATTGACAAACTGTGCCGACTGGGCACCGCCAAACTGCTTGGCCAACTCGATGGCTTCGTCGATCACGACCTTGACCGGCGTATCGGTAAAGTACATCTCGTAGGCACCGAGCCGCAATAGGTTGCGATCGGTGGCGGCCATCCGCGGCACACTCCAGTTCTCAGCGGCAGCGGTAATCTTCTGGTCCAATTCCGCACGATTTCCTGCCACGCCCTGGATCAGCAAGCGTGAAAATTCCACGAGCGACGGTGTCCGCAGCCATTGCGAATAGAGTTCGCCTTCGTCGGCCGAAATTGCGTCCTCCTGATCGCGCATTTCGGCCAGATGACGGACGAACTCCGTTAGTTCGCGGGTCTGGCGACCCTGGTCCAATAGCACGTCGCTGTAAACGGTGACCGCCCCGGGCTGATTGGGATTCAAGTCTTCGCGATAGAGAACCTGGAAGGCAATTTCGCGGGCAAAGGTTCTGGGTCGTATGCTCAAGGGTCGTTTCCGATCGGTGTATAAGTTTTGGGAGCGGTTTCAAAACCGAAAACGTAGGCGGGACGCCTGCGCTACAATCCCGGTAATTTATTCAAAAGGTTTACCATTTCCAATGCGGCCTCGGCACAATCGACGCCTTTATTGCCCAAGTGGGCCTGGACATCGTCCTTGCCGGTCGTACTCACACAGCCGCCGCTACGTGCAATCGCCTGTTCGAGCGTCTCGCAGGTGAGGATACCGAAAATCAGCGGCATCTTGTACTGCGTGCCCAACTGAGCCAGGGCGATACTTACGGCTCGATTGATATGCTGATCGTGCGTCGTTTGGCCGCGAATCACGGCACCCAGGCACAAGATGGCCACATGCCGTCCGTCCGAGGCCAGTCGCGCGGCGACCGTGGGGATCTCGAACGCGCCGGGAACCCAGGCCACGTCGATCTGCTCGTCGGGAATGCCGTGGGCCATGAGTGTCTGCACGGCACCGTCCAACATCCGCCCGGTGATCGACTGGTTGAACCGTGCCACAACAATGGCGAAACGGCCTTTGCTGGCGGATGGCGTACCTTCATATATGGTGATCATCGGAATCCTTGCCTCATAACGGCTTTTGCGCCCAGGCAGGTTGAAACTCTATCCTACTGTAACGGTAATCATTGGAACTTCGCATTCAAGCTCATGAGGAATTCGGCGTTCGTCTTCGTCTTCTGCAACCGCGTGACGAGCAGTTCCATGGCGTCGGGCGGGTTCATGTCGCTGAGTACCCGCCGAAGGACGCTGATGCGGCGAAATTCTTCCGGGTCAAACAGCATCTCTTCCTTCCTCGTCCCGCTGCAGTTGATGTCGATCGCCGGCCAGATTCGTCGATCGACCAATTTGCGATCAAGCACGATTTCCTGATTACCCGTGCCTTTGAACTCCTCGAAAATTACTTCGTCCATGCGGCTGCCGGTATCGACCAGTGCCGTGCCGATGATCGTCAGTGAGCCGCCTTCCTCGACCTTGCGGGCCGAACCGAAGAACCGCTTCGGCCGCTGTAGGGCATTGGCATCCACACCGCCGGAGAGGATCTTGCCCGAGTTGGGACACTCGGAGTTCCATGCTCGGGCAAGTCGCGTGATTGAATCGAGGAAGATCAGCACGTCGAAGCCGCACTCGACCATCCGCTTGGCTTTCTCCAGCACCATTTCCGAGACCTGGATGTGCCGTGCAGCCGGTTCGTCGAAGGTCGAGCTGATGACTTCGCAGTTGCGGCCTTTGACCTGCCGTTCCATGTCGGTGACCTCTTCCGGCCGCTCGTCGATTAAGAGCATGAAGACATAAAGGTCGGGATAATTGGCCAGGGCCGCCTTGGCCATTTTCTGCATGAGAATCGTTTTTCCGGCCCGCGGCGGACTGACGATCAAACCGCGCTGGCCGAATCCGATCGGCACGATCATGTCGACGACCCGCATGCTGATTTCGTCTGGCTCGGCCTCCATGCGGATGCGGACGTCGGGATGCAGCGGCGTCAGTTCCTCAAAGGCAACCTTGCCGGTCGATAGGTTCGGGTCTTGGTAGTTGATCGCCTCGACACGCAGCAGGGCGAAGTATCGCTCGTTCTCCTTCGGTGGACGGATCTGTCCGGAAACGGTCGTGCCCGTCTGCAAGCCGAAGCGACGGATCTGGCTCGGCGAGACATAAATGTCGTCCGGGCAAGAGAGGTAGTGGTAATCGGGGCTGCGGAGGAAGCCGAAACCATCGGGCAGCACTTCGAGTGTTCCTTCACCGTACATCAGGCCATTAAGCTTGACACGCTCCTTGAGGATTCTGAAAATCAGATCCTGCTTCTTGATGCCGGCGTAGTCGGTGAGGTTGTCCTTGCGGGCCTCCTCGATCAATTCGGCCATCGACATCTTCTGCAACTCGGCGATGTGCGTGTCACCGGTCTGTTTGAGCTGCTCGTAATGGTCCTGGATGTCGTCGGGAGGACTCTCGGTGCCGGACACAATCTCTTCGGCCAGCGAAAGCGGTTCTTCATCGTCGTAGGAGGAATGATAGTCGGCTTCTCCCGCATTATTTTCGACGCGATTCGGCTGGTCGTCCGGTTTGATCTGATTGAATTGATCAGCCTTCTCGGGACTTTCGTCACACTGAAAACCGAACGGGCGGGGAGAAGGCATCGATCGAACTCCTGACAAAGATAGGTGCCGACGCGCGGAAGGCGTCAGCGGCGGGTTGGATTGCAGGGGGTTGGGCTGCAATCGTTGAAAGTTGCTGGTGCGAGGAAATCGCAAAGGGGGGATTAACTGACAAGGAACTGCCAAAGGCACTGGACCCGTACTTGAGTATGATCGACAGAGCCTGAGTTGTCAATAATCACATCGGCACGTGTACGCTTGGAGTCCAAAGATTCTTGAGCCGCCTCCCGTGCTGTGAAATCCGCTTCCGTCCACCCCCGTTGCAAAGCCCGGGCTAACCGCACCTCTCGTGGAACGTCGATAAAAGCGAAGTAATCACACAGTTCATCCCACCCGGCCTCAAAAATCAATGCGGCATCCAGCACGGCCAAGGGAGAACCCGATTTTTGCAACTCCGCCTGGGCCAAAAGCCGCCGGCCGATCTCCGGATGGATCAACTCTTCGAGGAATTTCCGTTCTTTTGGCCCATCGGGGGGTGGGCCAAAGACAATTTTCGCCAACTTTGAGCGGTCAATATGCCCATCCAGACCAAACACCGCATCCCCCCATCGCTCGCGGGCGGCTGCTTCGATACTCGGCAGCCGCAAAGCCTCGTGGCCCGCATGATCGGCATCGAGCACCACGGCACCCAATTCAGCCAGTTGCCGGGAGACCAAGCTCTTGCCGCTTGCCACACCGCCAAGGAGACCGAGGATTTTCATATCCCCCTCGCATCTGCCCAGTTTGGCCCGGCTTTCACGTCCACCTTCAGCGGCACGCGCAGCGGATAAACGCCCGACATCTCTTCTCGCAAGAGTTGAGCCAAATAACCGACCTGCTCAGCCGGCACCTCGAAGATCAACTCGTCATGGATCTGCAACAACATCCGCGCCGGATGTTGTTCTCGCTTCAAGCGGCGATAAACGGCGATCATGGCCAGCTTCATCAAATCGGCGGCTGAACCTTGAATGATCGTGTTCACGGCCGTGCGCTCGGCCATGTTCCGCGAACGGCCGGCGTCGGCCCGCACGCCTTCGATCGCGCGGCGGCGGCCGAGGATCGTTGTCACGTAGCCTTGCTTGCGGCACTCGGCCAGCGATTCAATGAGAAACCGCTCGATCCCCGGATAGGTCTGAAAGTAACTATGGATGAACTTCGAGGCCGTCTCGCGATCAATGCCCAACTGCCGCGAAAGGCCGCCCGCGCCCTGCCCGTAGATCGTGCCAAAGTTCACTACTTTCGCCTGCCGGCGCATGTCCTCGGTCACCTGCTCCAGCGGTACGTTGTTGACCTGGCCAGCCACGCGGGCGTGAATGTCCTCGTCATGTTGGAAGGCATCGCAGAGTTGTTCGTCGGCCGTGTAATGGGCCAGAACCCGCAATTCGACCTGCGAATAGTCGGCCGCCACCAGCGTCCATCCTTCCTCGCCGGGGACAAAGGCCGAACGAATCCCACGACCGGCCTCGGTCCGCACGGGGATGTTCTGCAAATTGGGATCGTGCGAACTGAGCCGACCCGTGGCCGTGACGACCTGGTTAAACGAGGCATGAACCCGGCCGGTGCGCGGATGGACCATCTGTGGCAGGGCATCGACGTAAGTTCCCTTGAGCTTGGCGTATTGCCGATACTCGACGATCTTCGCCGGCAGGGGATGCCTTAGAGCCAACTCCTCCAGCACATCGACATCGGTGCTTGGTCCCGTCTTGGCCGTCCGTTTGATTACCGGCAGCTTCTGCTCGACGAAGAGAATATCCTGAAGCTGCCGCGGCGAGGCGATGTTGAACTCGCGACCGGCCAAGGCATAAATCTCCTGCTGCAACCGTTGTATATGCTCGCCGTAGCTGCGGCTAAGCTCGGCCAGGCGTGCGATATCGACCTTCACGCCGTTGTATTCCAGTTCGACCAGCACGTCAATCAGCGGCATCTCCAGGTCGCGAAACAGCGGCCCCAGGCTCTCCTCTTCCAGCCGGCGTGCGAGGATCGGCTGTAAACGAACCGGCACCAAAGCATCTTCAGCGGCGTAGTCGGTAATCTGCGGCACAGGAACCTCGTTCATGCGCTTCTGATGCTTGCCCGAACCGATCAGCTCTTCGATCTTGATGGTAACATGATGGAGGTATCGCTTCGCCAAGTCGTCGAGGTTATGATTCCGCTGTCCGGCGTCCAAGAGATAGCTGGCGACCATCGTGTCGAAAGGCGTGCCGGCCAATTCAATGCCGGCGTTGCGGAGCACAATGCGATCGTATTTCAGGTTTTGGCCAAGCTTGCCGATTGCCGGGTCTTCCAGTATCGGCCGCAAGGCATTAAGTGTCGCTTGGGAATCGAGCAACCGCGAGCCTTCCGGTCCAAGCAACGGAAGATAATACGCCTGATGCTCATTCCAGGAAAACGAAATTCCAACGATCTCGGCCCACCGTGGCCAGATATGCGTTGTCTCCGTATCGACCGAAATCTGCTTTTGCCGACGCATTTCGATCACGAGTGCCTCAAGGGCCTCGGGCGTGTCGATCGTGCTATAGGCCGGCTTGCTGGCCGGGGCCTCGCCCTCCGCCTGCTTCGTCGTGTCGCGGATTGCAGGCAGCCGCTCAGCAAGGCGACGGAAGCCGAATTCCTCGAACAGAGCGCGTGCCCGAGCGTGATCGCCGCCATCCGGCCGAGCCGATTTCCATGAAATCTCCACCGGCACGTGGGCGTCGAGCTTCACGAGCTGCCGGCTGAGCAGGGCCAGCTCGCGATATTTCTTGAGGTTCTCCTTCTTGGCCGCGCCGCTGACCTCGTCCACGTGCTCGAAAATATGCTCCAAGGTGCCATATTTTTCCAACAGGTCGCGGGCTGCCTTGGGGCCGATCAAAGGCACCCCGGGTACATTGTCGGTCGAATCGCCGACCAGGGCTTGATAGTCGACCACCTGCTTCGGTGCAACGCCCCACTCCTGCCGCAAGACCGTGCGATCGATGACCTCGTTCTTGCGGATGTTGTAGAGCTTGACGTGCTCGGTGATCAGTTGCCGACAGTCCTTGTCGCCGCTCACAATGAAACATCGCCCGCCCAGTTCGTCGGTCAGCCGGGCGACCGTGGCCACGATGTCGTCAGCCTCAAATCCAACATGGGCCAGCAGGGGAATGCCCAAAGCCCCGACCATGCGATGAACGAAGCCAATCTGCGGCACTAAATCCACATGCATGGCGGGGCGGCCAGCCTTGTACTGCTCGTAGAGCGCATGCCGAAATGTCTTGCCCGGCAGATCGAAGGCACAGAAAAGAAAATCGGGCTGTTTTGATTCGAGTAAATAAAGCAGATCCCGGGTAAAACCATAGACGGCATTGACCGGCTGGCCGCTGGGGCTGGTCATGTCCGGAATGGCATGAAAAACCTGGTGGATCAAGGAGTGGGCATCGACCACCCAGACCGTTTGACCGGCCAGACTTTCGGGCGGAGGCGATGGCATTCCGGCTTCCAGTACGTCAGGCTTTCCAGCCTGACCTACCAGGGCTTCCCTCGCTGAATCAGACGGATGTACGGAGACGAATGCAGCCCTAACGGGTTGCATCGATTCCAAGGCAGCCGGCCCGACCTTTGGCGAAAGGGTGGATTCCTCCGGCAAAATTTCCGGCTCTTGAGAATCGAAGAGTGATTTCTGACTTTTGTCGGTACGTTTGGCCATCGGGGCCTCAAGGGAGGTAAAGAGGAATTTTGAAGATTTCTGCCGTTACACAATTCTTTCGGAAATCAAATTCTATACTTTCGGGGGAAGCCGCGGAAAAAATGATTAGCCCCAAAAGTCCGTGCAAACCGCCGGAAACCTGACTCACAGATTCGCGAACAAGGATACCGGGAGTGTGGCGGTTTGTCCCGGAGGGACATTTGACAATAGCCCAGCGATTTATCGCTGGGTTGGAAAGGCGAGCGAACCCGAAGTCCCGGAAGGCTTCCTGCCGTGGCCGTAAGGCAACCCTTAGCCTACCCCGCCCAGTCCGCACACATAAGCTCTGCCTGCTCCAGCACCGTCCGCGTTGCCTCCTCCTGCAAGTCGGGCGGATAGCCGTACTTGCGGAGTATCCGCCGAACCATGACGCGAATCCTGGCGCGGGCACTTTCCCGCACCGTCCAGTCGATGGTCACACTTTTCCGGACCTGGGTCACCAACTCGGCCGCGATTACCTTCAGTTCGTCGCTGCCCATAGCCCTGACGGCACTCTCGTTCATCGCCAGGGCGTCGTAAAAGGCGATCTCGTCGTCGTTCAGCCCCAGGTCATTACCGCGATTTGCGGTTTCCCGCATCTCCTTGGCCAGTCGGATCAGTTCCTCAATGATCTCCTGTGTGGCGATAGCCCGGTTGTGGTAGGCGTTGAGCGTTTTTTTGAGCATCTCGGAAAACGCCCGCGACTGCACCAACTGCCGCTTGGCCCGCGCCTTGATCTCACCGCCCAACAGTTTTGCCAGCAGTTCCGCTGCCACGTTCTTATACTTCAGTCCGCGAACTTCCGCCAGGAACTCGTCCGACAAAACGGATATGTCCGGTTTCTTCAGTCCAGCCGCCGTGAAGACATCGATTACCTCGTCGGAGGCGATAATCGCCTTGGAGACAAGTTGCCTAACAGCGTGGTCCAGGTCGTCGCCGGTCATTCGCTCGCCGGAGGGCTTGGTCAATGCTGCCCGCACCGCCTGGAAGAACGATATGTCGTCACGGAGGCGGATTGCCGTATCGTGGGCTGCGCAAAGGGCGAAGGCTCGCGACAGGTCGGTCACGGCCCGGATGAACCGTGGCTTGCCATCCTCCTGCTGCAAGACATGCTCCTGACCGGGCGGAATCAGCCCCAACCGCTCGGCCGGCGTGCCTGTGATCCACGTGGCACGGCCATCCTGGCCGTGATCCTCCTGGCCTAATTTCATGGGCTGGAAGCCCATGCCACGGCCCTCCGTCCCGTAGAAACCGTGCATCATGCCGCAGCAAACCTCGTACTTCTCCAGCAACACGGCCACGGCTTCCTCGGTGTCGATGCTGGGTGTACCCTGGCCACCACTCTCGGTGTAGGTCGCCAAGGCTTGCTTCAACTGGTCGGCCAGCCCTAGGTAGTCTACCACCAACCCGCCCGGTTTATCGCGAAAGACCCGATTCACCCGTGCAATAGCCTGCATCAGCCCGTGCCCCCGCATCGGCTTGTCGATGTACATCGTGTGCAGGCAGGGGGCGTCGAAGCCGGTCAGCCACATATCGCGGACGATCACGATCCGGAACGGGTCGCCGGGAGTCTTGAACCGTACGGCCAGTTCCCTTCGCCGGGGCTTGTTACGGATATGCTGCTGCCATTCCGAGTTGTCCGACGCGCTGCCGGTCATCACGATCTTAATCTCGCCCTGCTCATCGTCCTCATTGTGCCATCGGGGCCGCAATTTGATGATCTCGTTGTAAAGGTCAACACAGATCCGCCGCGACATGCAGACAACCATCGCCTTGCCGTCCATTGCATCGAGCCGCCGCTCGTAGTGGTCCACCAGATCCCGAGCAATGAGCTTGATCCGCTTTGGGTCGCCCACCAACGCCTCCAGGGCCGCCCACTTCGTTTTGAGCTTCTCCTTGCGGTCGATCTCCTCGCCCTCGGTAATCTCCTCGAACTCGGCATCGACCTTGGGCAGTTCCGACTCGTTGAGGGCCAGCTTGGCAATCCGGCTCTCGTAGTAGATCGGCACCGTCGCGCCGTCCGCGACTGCCCGCTGGATGTCATAGACCGAGAGGTAATCGCCGAACACCGCCCGCGTGTTGGCGTCGTGCTTCTCGATCGGCGTGCCGGTGAAGCCAATAAACGAGGCATTCGGCAGGGCATCGCGGAGATTCCTGGCCAAGCCGTCGATCAGGTCATATTGGCTACGGTGGGCCTCGTCGGCAATGACGACGATGTTCCGCCGCAGGGAAAGCGGCTCCATCCGCCCGCCCTTCTCGTCGGGCATGAATTTCTGGATCGTGGTAAAGACCACGCCCCCGGAGGCCACCTGGAGCAGTTCGCGGAGGTGGGCCGTCGATTCAGCTTGCACCGGCTCTTGCCGCAGCAGTTTATGGCAGCGTTGGAACTGGCCGAAAAGCTGGTCGTCCAGGTCGTTGCGGTCGGTCAGGGCGACGATCGTAGGATTGTCCATCTCCGGGTGGAGAATGATCTGGCCAGCACAGAAGAGCATTGTGAGACTCTTGCCGGAACCCTGCGTGTGCCAGACCACGCCGCAGCGACGGTCGCCGGTCGGCCGTGATGCCTCGACGATAGCGTCCATCGCCTTCTGCACGGCATGGAACTGGTGGTAGCCTGCCAGGATCTTGTAGACCTGCCCCCGGTCCTTGTCTTCCTCGAAGGCGACGAAGAACCGCAGCAGCTTCAACAGCCGCTCCTTATCGAACACGCCGCGAATAAGCACTTCCAATTCCAGGATCGATGTGGCACGGCCATCCTGGCCGTGTTCTTTCTCATCCGCGGGCTGGAAGCCCGTGCCATGGCCATCCTGGCCGTGTTCTTTCTCATTCACGGGCTGGAAGCCCGTGCCACGGCCATCCTGGCCGCTTTCTTTCTCATTCACGGGCTGGAAGCCCGTGCCACGGCCATCCTGGCCGCTTTCTTTCTCATCCGCGGGCTGGAAGCCCGTGCCACGGCCATCAACGATTGCCAGGATGTCCGGCGCAAAGCCAACCCACTTCCAATTCTTCAGCCCGGCTGCCGTGGGATTGGATAATACGTATTCCACGGAATGGATTAGATCGTCCTCGTCGCGGATCAGATGATCATAGGGTTCAGGCTGCCAAAACATCCCCTTCCTATGCAACAACCGGTTGGCCTCGTTAGCCGTGTATGATTTCCAGGAATGCACGATCTGGTGCAACTTGTGAACGCCGATCGGCTTGAAAACAACATGGACGTGATTGGGCATAACGCACCAGGCAATCAACCGATAACGGTCGCCCTCGAAATGCTTCAATGAGTTTTCGACCAACGTGGCAATCTCTGGTCGCTGCATCCAGCACTTGCCGTGGCCCGCATCAAGATACTTTTCAACCTTGTCCGAGAACAATGCCTGAAGCCGCTTGCTCTCCGCAGGGCTGATCTCCCGCCCTGCCTGTTCGGCGCGGCGGATAATTTCTTCCCTCTCATGTTTCCATGCTGCAACCACGTCCTGCGGAAGCGTGTCCCCAAGACGGAAGTTGACGGCGTAGACACCTCCTTCCCGAGTCCAATGCGGCAAATAAGACCCCTGTCGAATCCGTACCAAACCCTCCGTGGCACGGCCATCTTGGCCGCATTCTTTCTCATCCGCGGGCTGGAAGCCCGTGGCACGGCCATCTTGGCCGCGTTCTTTCTCATCCGCGGGCTGGAAGCCCGTGGCACGGCCATCTTGGCCGCTTTCTTTCTCATCCGCGGGCTGGAAGCCCGTGGCACGGCCATCTTGGCCGCATTCTTTCTCATTCCCGGGCTGGAAGCCCGTGGCACGGCCATCTTGGCCGCATTCTTTCTCATTCCCGGGCTGGAAGCCCGTGCCACGGCAATCTTGGCCGCGTTCTTTCTCATTCCCGGGCTGGAAGCCCGTGCCACGGCCATCTTGGCCGCTTTCTTTCTCATCCGCGGGCTGGAAGCCCGTGCCACGATCGTCCCGCCAGACCTTGAACCACTCCTTGTTGCCCGTCAGCGAGCCGATCCGGGCTTGCAGCCCGTCCGAGACGATCAGCATCTCGTTGTAGTGGAAGAGGGAGGGGATTTCCTGCTTGTAGGTCTGCAACTGCTTCCAGGCTTCCCAGATCGTGGCGTTCTCGTCGGCCGCGTTTTTCAGTTCGATGACGCCCAGCGGCAGCCCGTTGATAAAGACCACGATGTCAGCCCGGCGGTTCCGCTGGCCCTCAATGACCGTGAACTGATTGACCGCCAGCCAGTCGTTGTTGGCCAGGTTGTCGTAGTCGATGAGTTGAACCCGATCTCCCGCAATCGAGCCATCCTTGCGGCGGTACTCGACCTCCACGCCATCGCGCAGCATCCAGTGGAAAATCTGGTTGGCCCCAACAAGCGATGGCGAGTCGAGGAGGAGGACTTTGCGAAGTGCCTCCTCGCGGGCTTCCTGGGGGATGTCGGGGTTAATCCGGTCAATGGCGTCGCGAAGTCGGCCAACGAGAACCACATCCGCGAAGGAGTCCCGCTCGGCGGCCGGTTCGCCGGGGGCGATGGTCGGGCCGTGGCCGATCCCGTATCCGAGTTCCTCAAACCAGGACAGGGCGGCTTCTTCGACGGTGGATTCATTAAATCCGGGGGATGGCATGGCAATCGCCTAAATAAATAACTTTTGACGACGTAAAGGGTTACGATAATCGCATAGAGCCTGGCCGGCCTTTCGCTTAAATACTTTGCAAGGTTTAGCTGCGGCAGTCCAAGGGACTGCATTTTCGGTTGTCGATCATCGCGGTGACCGGCAAATCTGCTTGTCGATCACATAATGCGTTTTATGATCGACAAAGTCGGTTGTCGATCATTCGTGGGCATCAAAATACCCGCTGGCCTTCGGTGATTCTTCCCAACTATCAATTTGCTCCATCAAACCATAAACCACCCAAAAGTGGTTGTTATCGCGACATTCTGTCGCGATAAATGTCGCGATAACACCCACCTTTGGGTAGGGCTTGAATGTTTCTTGACTTGTGTGTGGCAAGATTCTCTGGCAGACGGACGCCACCGTGGCACGGGCATCTTGCCCGTGTCGAATTCCACGGGCTGGAAGCCCGTGCCACGCGCTTGCCAGAAAATCTTGCCACACACCTTGACTTTAGGCTCTTGACTTTAGCCCCATCCTAGCCGACACTTCTGTTGGAGGCTCGGCCTGACCGGGAGCCCTTTGTGGCAGCCGGGATGGATTTTGCCTCCTTTTTATTTCTTGTCGCACTTCGTCCATAAACAACAACCAACTCATCGCGTTGCCGCCTTAATGCTCTTTGGGACAGAACCTGCGAGGATCTCGCCGGAAAGGAGTTTGGGGAGGAGGGTGTCGCGCAGGGCAGCAAGAACGCCAGATTGGGTTTTGTTTGTTTTGATATGGGCGTCAGTTCTTGTGATAAGCCATTGGTAGGCGTCCTGGATTGTTCGTGGGGGAAGAACAATCGGGAGGTAGCTTACCGAATCAAAAGTGATTTGCGGAAATGTCCCGGATCGCGACTCAGCTTGGATTTGAAATTCAGTCAGCGTTTCAGTGCTAGTCAGGATGCGATATAGCAAGCGGGAATGAATCTCGGACGAACCGCGAATCACCATGAACTTGGTTGAGACGACGTATTCGCTGGCATCGAAGTCCACATATGCGAACCGCTTGTTGGCTGGCCGAATCTCGCTAAGAAGGATATTATCTGGGGCGATCGCCTTCTTTGCCTGGCCCGGTAAGCCGGTTGGGTCGCTTCGATTGCTGTGAAGGAAATCACCGTCCAGAACGTCTCCGGTGTTGACGAACACAACATCAACATTGCTGCTGAAGTCAAAAGTGTTTGAGACATTCTGTGCAACCTGGCCAAGTGTCGTGACCTTCCACCCCTTCGGTATCGGCCCCAACTCCGACTCCTCGAACTCATCAGGAAACAACTTCGCCGTAGCCGCATCCATGCCTTCGGGCTTCCGACCATCCATCTTGGCTCGCACGGGGTCAAAGTCCACGAACCAATTCTTGAAGATCGCCCGCGCCATCGCCTCCAGCGTCTCATTGATCCGCCGGTTCAGTTCGATCTTGTCGTCCAGCGTGCCGAGGATGTGGGCAATGGCTTTTTGAACAGTGAGGGGCGGGAGGATCAGCGGCGTGTTGCGTAGAATGCCGAGATTCGTATGGGGCACGCCGGTCTGGATCGAGTTCTGTCGAATGTAAGCCTGCTGCTCGGCGCTGGTGAAAACGTAATAGAGAAACATAGCGTCGGCCTTCTCGGCATCGACAGTTAGTTTCATCTGACTCTGTGAAATCAGGTATCGGACTGCGCCCATCTTCGGAACCAATGCCACTTGGCCAAGAGTCCCCCGCTGCGTGAAAACGAGATCCCCACGCGCGGCGCAGTTGGAAACAAGCGAGTCGGCTTTCTCAGGCGTCACGTATACAAAATCGCCATCGACCCATCTACCGTGGCCCAAGTTCGTACCTCGAATGACTGGAACTCCGCTCGGCACGTAGTCGCGTGAAACCAAATCTGAACCGAATGGTCCACCAACGAGCGCATTACGGCTTGTAGCCGCAACGTCACCGACGATGCAATCGGTTATTGTTTCACGCGCCATAGCCCAAGCCCTCCAGTTTCGAGCGAATTGCCTTTTCTAGCTTCCTTGACTCCGCAAACTGTTCGTTCAACCAGCGTATTGCTATCGCGTTCCTGCGTGCCGTTGTCTTCTCAACCATGACTTTTCCCTTGCAGTTCGATGTCTCCGGGGTCAACGGGAGCCAGGAATCCTGGGTGGACATTCCATTGTTGTCCGTCGTGGGTGGCAATGCTGGCGGTTTTCTTGTTGAGTCGGATGATGACGCCAACCGTCCGCTCGCCGGATGTGCTCTGAAAGCTCACCCGGTCGCCCACGTTGAAGCGGGCCAGCATGGTCGTACTACGGGCCTGGCCGATGAGCTTGAGCCGATCGACAATCAGGCGGTTAAGGAAACGGAGATCCTCTTCGCTCATCCGCCGGATGGCCTCTGCCGCTGCCGCTCGGTCCACCAGTTCCCACTTCTCACCCGCCATAGCCCAAGCCCCCCAGGTTCGAGCGAATTGCCTTTTCGAGCTTTCGCGACTCCGCGAACTGCTCGGTCAAAGTACCCACCAGCCGCTGCATCTTCTCGCCAAACGGTTCGCCATCGTCTTCCACGTCTTCGGCCCCGACATAGCGGCCTGGTGTGAGGACGTGGCCATGCTGCTGGATCTCTTCAAGTTTGGCCGACTTGCAGAAGCCGGAAATATCCTTGTACTTCTTCTTGCAGTCCTTATCGCCACGCCAAGCATGGTACGTATCGGCAACCCGCTGGATTTCCTCGTCGGTCAGTTCCCGATGTACGCGGTCGATCAGGACACCCAACTTGCGGGCGTCGATAAAAAGCGTCTCACCTCGCCGATCCCGGAACCGACCGTTCTTCCTATTGCGGGCGATGAACCAGAGGCAGACGGGGATCTGTGTGGTGTAGAATAACTGACCGGGCATGGCTACCATGCAGTCAACGAGATCGGCCTCAACAATGGCCTTGCGGATCTCGCCCTCGCCCGACTGGCCGGAACTCATCGAGCCGTTTGCCAGCACAAACCCAGCATAGCCGCTGGGAGCCAAGTGGTGAATGAAATGCTGAACCCAGGCATAATTGGCGTTTCCCTTCGGTGGAATGCCATACTTCCAACGCACGTCCTCTTCGTTGCGAAACCAGTCAGAGTCGTTGAACGGCGGATTCGCCAGAATGTAATCGGCCTTCAGGTCTTTGTGCAGATCGCGGCGGAAGGTGTCGGCATTCTCTGCCCCAAGGTCGCCCTCAATACCGCGAATGGCGAGGTTCATCAGTGCCAATTTGCGAGTTGTAGGATTGGATTCCTGGCCGTAGATTGCAATGTCGCCAATTCGCCCACCGTGGGCCTCAATGAACTTCTCGCTTTGGACAAACATGCCAGCGGAACCGTAGCAGGGGTCATAGACCCGGCCCTTGTACGGGGCCAGCATCTCAACCAGCAGGCGGTCAATACAACGGGGCGTCCAGAATTGACCACCTCTTTTGCCCTCGGCACTGGCGAACTGGGAGAGGAAGTATTCATAGACCCGGCCCAAAATGTCTTTGGAACGGTCCTCCTTGCTCCCCAGGCCGATGGTGGCGATGAGGTCGATCAGTTCGCCCAATCGCTGCTTGTCCAGCGACGGCCGGGCGAAGTCTTTGGGCAAAACACCCTTGAGCCGGGGATTGTCTCGCTCGATGGCAACCATCGCGTCGTCCACGATCTTCCCGATAGTCGGCTGCTTGGCCTTGCCTTGCAGGTGCGCCCAGCGGGCTTCCTTCGGCACCCAGAAGACATTCTCGGCACGGTATTCGTCGGCATCTTCGGGGTCAGCTCCCTCTCCTTTGGCAGCCAGAAGCCGCTGGTGCATCTCCTCGAAGGAGTCGGATATGTACTTGAGGAAGATCAGCCCCAGGACGACGTGCTTGTACTCTGCCGCGTCCATGTTGTTGCGCATCTTGTCGGCCGCCAGCCAGAGTTTGGCCTCGAACCCCAGATTTGCCCCGTTGCCGTTGGATTTGCTCGCACGAGCGGAGGATGCCTTCTTGGCTGCCAAAAGAAACTACCTTTCTTTTTGGGCCGGCCGGCGGGCCGCCGTGGAAAGGGTAAGACACAGCAGCCCACCGACTCGATTTCATCCCAGTTGCGTTGCAACCGCGACTGGAAACCCAAGCAGAAAGTCTACCACCGTGGGAGGGATTGTTCAACGGGTGGCGAGAAAACGGGGGCGAGAAGTGCAGGCCGATAGTCCGCCGTAACCGCGATCAACACCGGGGCCAGGAAATCAAGTGACCGGTGGATCCGATGCTCAGGGGAATTTATGCCCCTTTTCCGCCGAAGGCGGTATTAGGCCCGTGCTTTAGCACGGGTTACACGACCAAAACCTCCCATTCCCCCCGCGTCCCGACCGCCTACGGCGGTCGGGACGCGGGGGCGGTCGATCACGGTCATTCCAAAACCCGCCCTAAAGGGCGGGCCTAGTACCGGCTGCGCCGGGAATGACCATAAATGGCCATGAAGACGCGACTCGTAGGCTTCACCGCGCAACTCCACCGTTCTTGCGGGGAGTCGTCGAATTGTCCAGTCCCATCCCACGGAGCCGAGGCCTACATTAC
>Ga0194057_10000227_pt1 | contig 28766 bp, 34 predicted proteins | sample SepL4415m_MetaG_FD_155474 | JGI IMG/M metagenome (GOLD analysis project Ga0194057, IMG submission 155474) | Anoxic zone freshwater microbial communities from boreal shield lake in IISD Experimental Lakes Area, Ontario, Canada - Sep2016-L442-15m | ecosystem: Environmental > Aquatic > Freshwater... | reverse complement strand
CGGCCTTCGAGGAGAACCCCACGGTCATCGAGAACGCTGCGGATCGGCAGATGGCTCATCTGCGGACCTTCCAAACGGGCAGACATGCCGCCGTCACAGCGGCTACTCAACGGGGTGGCGGCGGCAAGGGTCTGCCTGCTGAAGCCGGAGAAGAAAACCGCCTATGACCAGTGGCTCCGCCAGAACCTTCAGTCCATTGGCGTTCAGGCAGACCGCTCCGATGCCTATTCTCTTGATCCTGGGCTGGCAGCCGCTATTGAAACAAGAAGAACAAGGCCCTCGGCAATCACCTCGGGAGGTGCGGAGATTCAGTCGCAACCCAAGCCTGCGGTGTTCGTCGGTGTGGCAGTGCTGACCGTGGTGGTAGTGGGTTTGGCGGCCTTGTGGTGGGCGATGGGAGGCAGCGGCACGCCGCGCGAAGGGAAGCACGCGAAGGCTGATTTGCCAGCGCTTGCCAAGTCTTCCAAGGAAGTTTCGTTGAAGCTCCCGGTGCCCGCAGGGAAAAAGACACTTACTACAGATGCCGCGAAACAAAAGGAAGAGTCGAAAGCGGACGAGCCGAAAGCCGTACCGGTTTCAAAGCCGCCTGAACCGAAGACTGAGGAAGAAACGAAGACTACGCCGATACCGGATAAGACTGCCAAAGCGAAACTTGTTGCCTTGAGTGATCACCCCGCCAAGAAGCCGGTGCCGGACGAGGAGCAGGCTACTGCGAAGAAGTTCAATCCACCTTTGGCTGATGATCAGAAGCGGCTAATGAACGAGATCGACGAGGTCTACAAGCCAGGCGGGGCCAAGAATCTGGTGGCCAGGGTCGCCTTGGGCCACAAGCTTCTAGAGGACGGCCGAAAGAACGAAACCAACCGAGCCGAGCAGTTCGTGTTGTTGCGTCGCGCTGCGGAGATTGCGAGTGACGCGGGCGAGGCGGACTTGATGTTGGAAGCGGTGGATGCGATGGCGGCCGTTTTCAATATCCGGCCCTTTCAGGTGAAAACGCGGCTCCTGAAGCGGCTCTTGGGCCAAGGCTCCTCGGGTGGCACTTCTCAGCTTTCCACCGTCAGCGCGTCGTGCGTAAAGTTTGCTGAAGAGGCCGCTGTCAACGGCGCAATCGACGAGGCGTTCGATGTGCTCGACGCGGCAAAAAAGTGGTTCGCCGAGCCGATAATGCGGGCACAGGCGAGAGTACAGTCAGCCCAACGCGAGGCAAGGGCGGCAGCGCGCCGCAAGGGCGGCGATGGCGCGCGAAATCCGTCTGACGCAGCCGAACGAGAGAAGAAGGTTGCGGAAGCGGAAGAAGAACTGGATGCGATCAAAACTGCACAGTCGGCACTAAGCGATTGCGACAAAAGCCTCCAGCAAGCACGGCGCGACCGAGACACGATCCAATCGGCCCAGGAGCGACTCAAGATCGACCCCGACGACCATGTCGCTTGCTTGGTGGTCGGCCGTTGGCAGTGCTTCATCCAGGGTGACTGGGACAAGGGTCTGAATCTCTTGGCCAAGAGCAGCGATGACGCATTGAAGTCGCTGGCCGCAGAGGAACTGGCATCGAAGCCATCTACGACCAAAGGCAAGATCACCCGAGGCGATGCGTGGTGGGAATTAGCCGAGAAGGCAGCGGACAGGTCCAAGGCCGCCATGCGGCGACGCGCCGGTCATTGGTATCAGGAGGCATTGCCTGACCTAGCGCAGGGTCTGGGAAAATCGCGGGTGGAGAAACGTCTTGCCCAAGCGGCCGAGGAGCCAATGCCGGAGACAGATGGCCGGTCCCCGCGCGTCCGTCCGCCACTAGCTACTGCGCCTTTCAACGAGAAGATTGCCAAGATGCACCAAGCCCGTTGGGGAAAGTATCTTGGCGTGTCTGCCGTTCAAACGAACTCCATTGGCATGAAGCTCGTGCTCATCCCGCCCGGGGAGTTTGACATGGGATCGCCGAAAGAGCAGATTGAGGAAGAGTTGCGGCTATACAGCAACTACGGATGGGGCAAGGACCGTCTTCCGTGCGAGGGGCCACGGCATCGGGTGCGAATTACCAAGCCCTATTGGCTGGGCGCGACGGAGGTGACGCAGGAGGAGTACCAGCGTGTCATGGGCAGCAATCCGAGTAGGTTCCAGGGAAATCCGAAAATGCCTGTCGAGCAAGTCACGTGGGACTATGCGGTGGAGTTTTGCCGGAGGCTGTCGGAGTTGCCAGGAGAAAAACGGGCCAAGCGGCGGTATGTGCTTCCAACGGAGGCGCAGTGGGAGTATGCGTGTCGTGCTGGGAGCATGGGTCGGTGGTGCTTCAGTTCGCAACGGAACCCTTTGACAGAGGCGATGGAAGAAAAGATCCTGGCTGAGTACGGGTGGTTCAACGCGAACGCGGACGATCAGACGCATCCGGTGGCACAGAAACGAGCCAATGTATGGGGACTGTACGACATGTACGGCAATGTGTGGGAGTGGTGTCTTGACCGGTACGACAGGGATTATTATACAAAGTCGGCGACAGACGATCCAGCGGGATCTCCTGATGGCTCGGACCACGTGGATCGCGGTGGGAGTTGGTATGACGGCGGCAGGAACTGCCGGTCGGCACTCCGCGACTACGTTAGGCCCGGGTATACGCGATCCGGCCTGGGCTTGCGTGTTTCCTAAGTTCTGCCTGACAAGTGAGGAGAGCGAGCGCAATCGATGTATTGCCAGAGGAGCGGCGGGGGGCCATGCGGGGAGTACGGCCATGGCCGCACTCCCCGCATGGCCCCCCTTGTTTTACCAATATGCACTAGTTAGACTCAGAGCTTCAGAGAATCAAAATTCCTATTCTTTATTCTTTCTTAAGATGATGATTATGGGTGCGTCAGCAATTCCCTCGGATTTTGGGCATCTCAGTCCCGCGGAGCGAATCCTGTTGGTGGAGCATATCTGGGACAGCATTGCTGCAGAACAGCCGGCGGTGCCGCTTTCATCCACACAGCGGGCGGAGTTAGATCGGCGGTTGGAGGCGTTTGAGCGGACACCCGACGAAGGGGAGTCGTGGGAAGAGGTCAAAGCTTGGCTACTGAAGAATGAGTAACCTGACCCTCAAAATCCGCGACGCAGCGAAGCAAGACCTCGGGAGGCGTTTCGTTGGTATGAACAACAGCGCCAAGGGCTTGGTTCCGATTTTACCCTTTGCGTTGAGATTGCCCTGGCAAAGATTTGCCGCAATCCCGAAATCTATCCTGTCGTTTACCAAACAGTGAGGCGGGGATACATCAGGCGGTTTCCCTATGGCATTTTCTACAGGATCGTTGGCGACCGGATCGTCGTGTTGGGCGTTTTTCACGAACGGCGCGATCCCGAGGTGTGGCAATCGCGAGTCTGCTCGTCCGACTAAGGTTAGGCTTTGATCAGCAAGCTGGATGGGGTTGCTCAGGGGCTTGGAAAGACCTTCGGTTGGCGGCGTGGCTCGGTCAGAGACCGGCCACAACAGAGTGGAGAAAGAAGCTGCAAGAGGCAACCACGAAAAACACAAAATACACGAAAAGGGAAAGTATTATTCTTGTTGTCTTTTTTCGTCTTTTTTCGTCTGTTTCGTGGTTCATTACTTCTTCCCCCCTTTTCTTCCCCTCTCGCATCTATCTTTTCACATACGGCGGTTTCAAATCCTTCAGCATCGGGTAGTGTTTGACGTTGAGGGTCTTGATCTCCGCCGCATCAATCTCGTCAAGCAATACATTCCGGCAACCCCAGGACGAATTCTCAAATCTCATCCCGCACGCGAAGGTACGGAGCAAGGCGTTCGTCATCGGTATTGGCACCCGCAGCTAGGCGTGGCGGATCGTCAAAGCCCACATGCACAACCTTTGCATTGCCAAGGAACACCGGGCAATTCTCGTGAGCATGACCGCAAACCGTCACCACATAATCGAAGGTGATGTTCCGAAGTTCCGCGACGTTTTTGGATCGCTGGCCGGTAATATCGACGCCCGCGTCCGCCATGACACGAACCGCGTTTGGGTTCAATCCGTGCGTTTCAATACCGGCGGAATAGGCTTCGATGGAATCGTTCTTGAGCGCGCGTGCCCAACCCTCAGCCATTTGACTGCGGCAAGAGTTGCCGGTGCAAAGAAAATCTGGCCATTTGAGCGCAATGTTTCAATGAGGGGGGCAGCAGCCGCCGGAATTTCTGACCTTCATGGATTGGACTTCGTCCGCCTGAAGCTCGGGCACCTCGGCAAAGCATTTCCCAAGACAATCGAGTAGCTTTCGGTGAAACGGCGTTTTGGCCGGGGCCAAAGAGTAATGGCTCCAAAGGCCCGACTTGCGAACCACCACTAGGTGGGCCTTCCGCAGATAGGCCAGATGACGCGAGATGCGCGGTTGAGGAGCGCGAAGGCTCGCCACGATATCACCCACGCAGAGTTCTCCACCGCGCAAAACGTGGAGTATTCGCAGGCGCGTCCGGTCAGAGAACGCCCGGAACATGAGGTCAACGGTGTCCTGTACCTCAGTCTGCGCGGTCGTTGCCGCGCAAGCAGGAACCTCTGCCGTCTTGTCTTGATGTGATTTGGTGGAACACATAGTTTCCATACTCTAAACCACCTGAAAGGTTGTCGTCAAGGGGGTAATTAGACATTCTGGCAAGTGATTGTCCCATTCTGCAACCGCAGGGTTCGCTTGGCGCGTTTGGCCGCGCGAGGATCGTGCGTGACCATCACGATCGTTTTTCCCTCCGCATGAAACTCCTCCAGGAAGCTTATGATCTGCTGGCTGGTCTCCGGGTCGAGGTTGCCCGTAGGCTCGTCGGCCAGAATAATCGCAGGATCATTGGCGAGCATCCGAGCAAGGGCAACTCGCTGTTGCTGGCCGACGCTCAATTCGCCAGGCTTGTGGTCGAGGCGGTCGGCCAGCCCCACCCGTTCCAAGAGGGAAGTGGCCCGATCCTTCTGGGCCTTCTCCTCCATCTTGGCCAGGAAGAGCGGAATCTGGACGTTTTCCAGTGCCGACAGGTACGGAACTAGGTTGAATGTCTGGAAGACGAACCCGACCTTCTCCCGCCGCATCTTTGCTCGTTCGCTTGGACTCAAATCATAAACCGAACTGGCTTCGAGAAGGACGCGACCTTCGGAAGGAGAAAGCATCCCGCCGAGCATCAGCAACAGCGTGCTCTTGCCGCTGCCGCTGGGGCCAACTACCGAGACGAAATCGCCTGCGGGGATATGGAGCGTTGCACCGTCGAGGGCTTTAACCAACCGCCCACGATGCGCATAAGCTTTGCAGACATTTTCCATTCTCAACATGGTTCAGACCTCCTGGAATGTGGCACAAGGATCAAGCCGGGCCGCGCGCCGGGCAGGGAAGTAACTCGCAACAAGGGTAAGGCCGACTGAGATACCAATCGCAGCCAACCCGAGTAGCGGCATCGGTAGCACAGGTACGCCGGCCAACTGAGGGCCTAGCACCACGGCGGCAATCGTGCCCAACACGTAACCTCCAACTCCACCAGCACCGCCCAATAACAGGGCTTTCAACAGGAAAACCTTCAAAACCAATCGAGAATCGGCCCCCAACGCCATCAGCGTGCCGATTTCCCGTCGTCGTTCGTAGACATTGGCGTACATGTAGTTGGCAATACTTGCCCCGCCAACGCAAACAATAATCACCAGAAACATGAGCGACAGGTTCGACATCATGCGATTGATCTTGATCTGCGATTCGGCGATTTGCGCGACGGTGACCACCTTGGCTTCCGGCAGCAGACGATTGAGTTTGTCCACTAACCCCGCGGAGATCTCCTGGCAGCATCCGATGATCTCGATTGCGTTGACGACCGGCCCCTTTTTGGCCAAATCCTGAACCGTATGCAGGTGGGCAAAAATGCGAGAATCATCCACCGTGCCGGTTTGCGGCAGCACGGCAATGACTGTGAACTTCTTACCGAGTAGTTCGAGCGAATCGGCGTCCTTCAGGTTAAGCTTGGCGGCAACATCGGCCCCCACGAGGACTTCGTTGTCTTCAAGGGTTGTAATGACCTGTTTGCGGCTGAGGGTTTTCTTGTCGTCTGATCCCATCATTCCGACCGAGGCACCACAACCGATTGGACGCGTAAAGACCCCAGCGCCACTCCAGGCCGCTTTTGCCTGAAACTCATTCTTCGGCAAGATGCCCGTAAGCGTGAAGGTCTTGTCCTGCAACTGAACGGGCACGGATAGTTTGGGTGAGACGTTGTCGAGTCCCGCGAGGTCCGACACCGCTAGTTGCGTGATGTATTCCTCGGGAATCGTATCGCCTTGCATGTCGGCACTATAGTAGTCCTGCAAGGTGGCCGTCTTGGGAAGCACCAACACATTTGCCCCCAACGAATCCATCTCCCTGGCGACTGCCTTTTCCGAGTAGTAGGAGATGTTCTTGATCGACACAATCACTGTGATTCCCAGCAGGATCGCCAGAAAACTGGTGAACAATTGGCTCTTGCGCTCAAAGAGTTCGCGCAAAACAAGGGTTCGCAATCGCATGGTAAAAGCCTCCTTATTTTTTGGGACAGCACTTGCCGCCAGGGCAGCAACTCGACTGGGCCGAGTTGAGCTTGGCAGCAATCTGGTCTTTCGTAACCGCTCCTTCAAAACTTGCGACCGGAGCGCCGGGTGGCGTTACCAGGAGCGTAACCGCCATGGTAGTCCCCGGATCGACCTGAAGGGCCTTGAGAAATGACTGCTCAACGTTGTCGGCGGGATTCAACATAACAACCTCCGTCGTTTGGGCATATTGTGGATCGGCCTTGAACGCTTCGACGCCCAGCATCGCCTCCTGATTGAACTGCGTTTTACCGTTTTGTACGCAGAGCAGGATCACATGTCGGTCCTGGATGGCCCTCATGCACTTGGCCGTACAAGGGCTGACGAACGCTTGCTGGAGTTGGTTTTCATCGAATCGAGTAGGGAAGCCCTTGGTAACGGCACCATTGGGCGCGATTGCCAGCACGAGCGGCATCGGGGCACGACTTACACCGTAGCGAGTAACGATCTGCTGCTCAGCCGGATCACCTGTCTGAATCTCGACAGACTGGGCCGTATCGGTCAGCTTGGCCAGCGCAGTCTGAAATACGCTCCGCATCACCCGGCTCTGCTGGGTGTCCTCTTTCCAGAAGAAGATGAACAGGTACTTGTTCTCCTTAGCGGCCTTCTCGATGGCAGCAACTCCGGAACTAGCGGCTTGTGCCGCCGGACCAGAAATGCACATTGCCAGCACGACTGCCAGCGACGACAGGACCGTGAATTGCGTCATTTTCATTACTCGCTTCTTCGTCATTTCTCGTTCTCCTCGAACATTGGTGGGAAACAGGAATATATTCGCAAGCACATATATATATCAGGTATGCGTGTGTGCGCATATAGGGGATAATCAATTAATGCGACTCTTCCGAAGATCGCGCATAATACTTACGGGGGGTAATCGCGCTCAAAAAGAAACTCCTGCGGAGTCATCGACTCCAGGATAGGTCGCTTTGCTTTATTTCTTCGGGCCGCAGCCGCCGGGACCGCAACCACCCGAACCACAGCCGCTGGTGTTGGTTTTGCTGAGCAGTTCGACGAGGGCGTCTTTGCTGGTCGCGCCTTCAAACTTGCCGATGGCCTGCCCGGGTGGGACAATGAAGACGGTGATGGCCTCCGCAGTATCGACTGGGACCTTGAGATCGGTTAATAATGTGGCTTCTTTCTTGTCCGTCGGGTCCAGGGTCACGATCTCGGTAGCACTTGCGAACCGAGCATCAGCTTTGAAGTCGCGGACGCCTTGCATCGCAACATCGTTGGATTTCGTCTTGTCATTTTGGACGCACACGAACACAAGTTTGCCGTCCTGGAGTTGCTTCACCACCTTGGTCGTCCCTAAACTGGCGAATGCATCAATGAGTTGCTGCTCCTCGAACTTCGTTGGAAAGCCGCCCGTGATGGCACCATTGGGGGCCATCGCCAAGACCAGGGGCATCGGGGAGCGGCTGAGGTCAAACTTGTCCACAATGTCCTTCTCCGAGGCGTCCGTGACATTGACTGCAACTGCCCGAGCGCGATCGGCCATTTTCTCCATCGCCTTGTCATAAACCTTTCGCATGGCAAGCGTCTGCTCGTCTTCGGCTTTTGAAAAGAAAACAAAAAGATACTTTCCGGCGTCGGCCGCCTGCTTGATCGCGACCATGCCCTTGCCCGGTACTGCGACAGTATCGACCGCCGGCTGCTTATCCTGGGATTGCACCTGTGCGCCCGCAGTTGAATTCTCGGGTTGTGCCGCAGTCTGATTACAGCCTGCTAGAGCAGTCACCATGAGACCAATGACAACGACCAAGGCAGATACAGCCTTAACATCCTGGCAAATCATAAGAGCTTCTCCTGACATTATTTCGGCCGCAAAATCCCGGTAAAGATTCAGCATGGCTGGAGTGAAAAATTCCCGAACACCACATTATGACATACGAATATATAATATATTCGTGTTTGGGGATATAGTAACTTAAATAAAGCGAGCCGGCCAATGGTGAAGCAGTTTTTTCGATCGTCAACGGCAGGCTATCGAGTCCGGCAGCCCCTGTACGAATTCTCGAATCTCATCCCGCACTCGCCGGTAGGGTGCAAGGCGTTCGTCCTCGGTGGTGGCACCAGCAGCCAGACGCGGCGGGTCGTCAAAGCCGACATGAACAACCTTCGCCTTGCCCTGAAACACCGGGCAGTTCTCGTGGGCATGACCGCAAACGGTTACCACGTAATCGAATGCGATGCTCTGAAGTTCAGCGACGTTTTTGGATCGCTGACCGGAAATATCGACGCCCGCGTCCGCCATGACGCGAACCGCGTTGAGGTTCAATCCATGCGTTTCGATTCCGGCGGAATAGGCTTCGATCGCATCGCTCTTGAGCGCGCGTGCCCAGCCCTCGGCCATCTGGCTGCGGCATGAATTGCCGGTACAGAGAAAAAGAATCTTCGTCTTGGTGTTCATGGGATCTCCGATAATTCACAATGTCAGACGGGTTTTACGGCGAAGACACGGACACTGGCTGCAAAGTCGTTCACGTTGTGGCGTTGCAGTAGATCGGCCAACCGCCGGTGAAGGTCCGCATCGTTGGGCGGGTTGGGCGAACAGCACGAACTTGCCGAAACCATCGGCAAGGCCGTTCCCATCGCAGGCGAACAACAACCCGCCTGATTTTCTACCTTGGCGTAGGCGTTTAAGTCGCTGCCGGTGTCGATAATCTCCACCTGGGCAAAGCCCGCCTCGATAAGGCCATTGCGGTATTCTTCGAGAGATATTGCCCCGGCAATGCAGCCGACGTAGGCCGCGAGATCGTTGCCAAGTTCTGGCGGCAATATCTTTTTCAGGGCGATGTCGCTGACGGCCAACCTTCCGCCCGGCTTGAGCACGCGAGCGATCTCACGAAATACCGCCTGCTTGTCGGGGGCTAAGTTGATGACGCAGTTGCTAATCACGCAATCCACGGAGGCATCGGGTAGGGGAAGTACATCAATGGTTGACTGATGGAATTCCACGTTCGTAATCGGCTTGCCGCCATCCGCCTTGGCGGCGTTGCGGCGAGCAAGCTCCAGCATCTCGGGCGTCATGTCGATGCCGATGGCTTTCCCGGTCGGTCCTACGCGCTTTGCGGCCAGGAAAACGTCCAGTCCACCGCCACTGCCGAGATCCACGACGATTTCCCCAGGTCTGAGACTGGCGAAGGCCGTAGGATTGCCGCAAGAGAGGCCCATATTGGCCTCGGCGGGAATGGACGCCAGTTGTTCGGGCGTGTAGCCAAACGCTTCGGCCACCGCTCGCACCCCCGCATGGCTGGTTGAGAGGCCACTCTTCGCGACCGACGCATACTTCGATTGAACTGCTTCCGTGATGACGTTCGACATGCTATTTCTCCTAAAAACCTCTGCCCCAGCCCATTGCTCGAAAGATGTGCTGTGTTGAGGTATGGCGGGCTGGTCTATGCATATTCGGCTTAGGTAATATAATCATCGTCAGGAAGTGTGTCAAGGCAGGTGCCCATTTTTCCGGAAATTTCTTCAGAACATCAAAGAAGATGGTGGGGCTTTCAATTCCAGGTACAGGTTCTTGACTTGAAAGCGGGGTTCTTCCACGAAGATCTCGATACTTGCCCTGCCGACACCCTGCCTGCCGACACCCCGTGCCGACACCCCGTGCCGACACCCCACTTGACGCGGAATTTCTATTTGGCTAAGATACCAAATAGAAATCTGCCGATAAGGCAATGGAGGCAGTCCCGGAGCATGAGATCACCATGAAGACCCAGCGAAAATACGAGGCCCGAGTGCTGGTTGTGAAAGCGATGGCGCATACAACTCGCATGTTCATTGTGGACGAGCTTTCCCGTGCCGGCGAGCGATGCGTCTGCGACCTCACGGAAATGGTTGGGGTCGATATTTCCACGGTCTCCAAGCACTTGACGATCCTCAAAAATGCGGGACTCATCGACGACGAAAAACGAGGCAATCAAGTTTTCTACCGGCTGAAAGTCCCCTGCATCATGGATTTCTTCCGCTGCGTGGAATCGGTCATCGAATGCAATGCCACCGGCTGCAAGACTTGTTCGTGCAAGTAGAATAGGGATAAGGACGGCCTTGGCCGCCTTTTTTTGACAATCATATTTGGTCGTTTTGCCAAGAAGGAAATAAGATATGAGTGATAGCATCGTCAAGCGGTTATCTTTTTTGGATCGTTACCTGACCCTTTGGATCTTCGTGGCCATGGCGATCGGCATCGGGCTTGGACGTGCGTGGCCGGGCGTGGGCGCGCTTATCAATGCCTTCAAGTTCGACGAAACGACGAGCATTCCCATCGCCCTAGGTCTGATCCTGATGATGTACCCGCCTCTGGCCAAGGTGCGCTATGAAGAACTGGGTGACGTGTTCACCAACTGGAAGGTTTTGGGTCTTTCCTTGGTGCAGAATTGGGTCATAGGCCCCGTACTCATGTTCGCCCTTGCCTTGGTGTTCCTTCGCGGTCAACCGGAGTTCATGGCTGGACTGGTTCTCGTCGGTTTGGCTCGCTGCATTGCGATGGTCATTGTCTGGAATGAGTTGGCCAAAGGCGACACCGAGTACTGCGCCGGTCTGGTGGCCTTCAACAGTATCTTCCAGGTCTTCTTCTACAGCATTTATGCGTACTTTTTCATCGTGGTTCTGCCCTTGAAACTCGGGCTTCCCCTGGCGGTCGATGAGGAGACGCTCCGCACCAAGGTAACGATCGGCCGCATCGCCTGGAGCGTGTTCATCTACCTGGGCATCCCGTTCCTCGCCGGCATGATCACGCGGTTCGTTCTGGTCAAAGCCAAAGGACGGACGTGGTATGAGAAGGAATTCATTCCAAGAATCAGCCCGATTACGCTCATCGCCCTGTTGTTTACAATCCTCGTGATGTTCAGTCTCCAGGGGGAGAAGATCGTCAACAAACCGTTCGATGTCCTGCTGATCGGCGTGCCACTGTTGATTTACTTCCTGATCATGTTCCTGGCCAGCTTCTACATGAGCCGGAAGGCAGGGGCAGACTACGCCAAGACGGCCACGCTTTCCTTTACGGCGGCGAGCAACAATTTCGAGTTGGCCATCGCGGTGGCAGTAGCGGTCTTCGGAATCGACCACGGAGCGGCCTTCGCGGCGGTCATTGGCCCGCTGGTCGAAGTTCCAGTGCTGATCGGCTTGGTCAGCGTGTCACTCTATTTCAAGAAGCGGTTCTTCGCAGGCGAGCGGTCCGCAACAGGTGCTTAAGCAACCTTATAGTTGACACGCAACGGAGGAGAAAAAAATGGGAACGGCGATCGCAGATCGTTGGCAATGGATCCGACGGCGTTTCTGGCAGGTTTTGAAACTCGTCGCATTTGCAGCGGTTGTAGGCGGCATCGTCTATTGGCTTAAGTTCTCCCCTGTGCCCGTCCGGGAGCACCGTGTAGAGATCGGGGAGGTCGTCGCCGAAGTAATGGGCACAGGGACGCTGGAAGCCCATTTCAAGTCCACCATCAGTCCAAGAATATCGGGCCGCATCTACGAGGTCTTGGTGGACATGGGGGACCAAGTGACGGCCGGGAAGCTGCTGGTTAGGCTCGACGATGTGGATATGAAGCCGCAGGTCGAAATCGCGCAAGCGTCGGTGGTGGTCTCGCATGCCGCGCTGGATCGACTGCAAGCAGATCGAGGCCAGGCCCTCGCGGTCTTGGAACAGACTACCGCGGATCACAAACGAGCCGTAAACCTTCTCGCGAGCAGAGCACTTAGTCAGGAGGACGCGGACAAGGCCACGGCAGCATGGAAGGTCGCTCAGGCTGGGGTCGCACGCACCGATGCAGCACTTGTTGAAGGCCGCAAGCAATTGCTCGCCGTGGAAACGAACCTTGCTTATCGGAAGTCGCTCCTGGGCGATACGGAGATCGTTGCCCCTTTTGATGGGCTGATTGTCCAGCGGCAACGCGACCCCGGCGACATTGCCGTTCCGGGAAGTGCCGTCCTGAGTCTCATTTCGACCAAGGAATTGTGGATCACTGCCTGGATCGATGAGACCGAGATGTCCCGTGTTGCCATCGGGCAGCCTGTGCGGGTTCTGTTTCGCTCAGAGCCTGATCGCGCCTATCGCGGTGAAGTGACGCGGTTGGGGCGGCAGGCGGACCGTGAAACGAGGGAGTTCACCGTGGATGTTCGCGTCCTTGAGTTACCGAAAAACTGGGCGGTGGGCCAGCGTGCCGAAGTTTACATTCAGACGGCCCGCATGGCTGGAGCGACTGTCTTGCCCGCCCAATATGTCCTTTGGCGCGATGGAAAGTCGGGCGTATTGATCCGTCAAGCAAATCACGCCGCCTGGCGCGATCTGACGCTTGGGCTTCGTGGTAGGGATGTTGTCGAAGTCGTGGCCGGCCTGGAGCCGGGGGATAGGGTTGCCATTCCCGCCGACGGTAAGAATACGGCTATCGAAGGTCGGAGAATTTCCGTACCATGAACCTCGCCGTCAAAGACATTCAACACAACCTCGGCCGCTTTGCCCTGACCGTCTTTGGCATAGGAATGCTACTGATGATCGTCATGGGAATGGGAGGCATCTACCGCGGCCTCGTCGAAGATGCGACCCTGCTAGTCGAGCGGATTGGTGCCGATTTGTGGGTCGTCCAACGCGATACTCGCGGTCCCTTTGCCGAGGTCTCACGGGTGCCAAAAACGCTTGTTTACCGGGTGCTGGCAGTCCCGGGCGTGGAATCGTCCCGCGAGTTCGTCTTTCATACCATCCAGCGGGAACATAACGGCAAGCCCCTGCGGATGTCCGTTTTGGGGCTCAGTTGGCCGCTAGATAACGGAAAGTGGCTACCGCTGATCGCCGGCCGGCCCTTGGCGCAAAACCACTACGAAATGGTTGCCGATAAGACGCTGGGCTTGCGGCTCAACGAACGAATCAAATTGGGCAAGGAAACATACACGATCGTTGGCATCACCGGCGGCATGGCCAGCACCGCTGGCGACGGCATGGTCTTCGTGACGGCATGGGACTCGCAGGCGATTCAATTCGACACCCCCAGCGAAGCCATCCGTTTGGAACGGGCGGCGAGGAAACGCCGCAGCGAGGCCAGCGATCTCTTTCTCAGTCAACCCGTACTCACGGAGCAGCTTTCTCGCCCTGTAGCGGAACTGCCCGCCGTAGCCTCGCCCCAACTCAGCGCGGTGGTGGTCCGGGTTGCTCCCGGCGCGGACATGGACACGGTGGTGGCCACTATTTCCACCTGGAGCGACGTGTCGGTCTTTACGAAGGCCGGGCAAGAGGATCTCCTGCTGAAGGGAATGGTGGACAAATCCCGCAGACAGTTGGGGATGTTTCAGTCGCTTCTGACGATTATTGCGGCAATCATCATGGCATTGATCCTTTACACCTTGACGCTCGACAAGTTGCACTCGATCGCGCTCTTGAAGTTAATCGGTGCTCCCAACCGGGTTATCCTTGGAATGATCCTTCAACAGGCAATCGTCCTGGGTGGGGTTGGTTATGGGATTGCGTACTTGGTAGGACAGAAGATATTTCCCTATTTCCCCCGGCGTGTCGTCCTCACGAACGCGGACTTGCTGCAACTCGCGGCCATCGTGCTAGGAATCTCGGTGCTGTCGAGTCTTCTGGGCATCTGGAAAGCGATGCGCGTGGAACCCAACGAAGCGTTGATGGGATGAGACTTGCGATGAACGAGAACTTGGCCATCGAAACCCGCGGACTTACGAAAATCTACGGCAGCGGCCACACGGAGGTGATCGCAATGCGCGACGCTTCCGTCGGCATTCGCCGTGGCGAGGTCGTGGCATTGCTGGGGCCGAGCGGCGCGGGAAAATCAACATTCCTCACCGCCGTGGGGCTAATTAACCCCCCAACCTTGGGGCAGATTCTCATCGGCGGCACGCTCGTCCTGGACGGACCCATTCCCTTGTTAAACTTGCGGAGTTTTCGGCGAAAGCACATTGGCTATGTTTTTCAGAAATCGAATCTGATCCCGTTCCTTTCGGCACGCGAAAATGTCCAAATCGCGATGGAACTGAACGGTGCCAGTCCGCGTAACGCGAGGAATCGAGCCTTGGAACTCCTGGAAGAGCTTGGCGTTGCGGATCGTGCCGAGAATGGGCCGTCGATGCTCTCCGGAGGGGAGCAGCAGCGGGTAGCCATTGCCAGGGCCTTGGCCAACGAACCCAGCGTGATCCTGGCCGACGAGCCGACTGCGGCCCTGGACAGCCACCGCGGCCGGCAGGTGATGGAGCTTTTCCGAGGGGTAGCCCACGAACACGGGGCCGGCGTGATTGTGGTGACGCACGACCAACGCACGCTCGAAGTTTTCGACACGATCTATGAAATGGAAGACGGGGCGATCATCAAAGGCGTGAGTTCACAAGATACAAGATCGACTTTAGCAACAACTTAGCGGATGTAGCAGTTTAGCGGACCCTGGAAAATTTGGATTGACCTTGACAACCCATGGTCATTTGGCTAAACTTGCAAATAGCAGTATCCGATAAGGAACAATCATGGATGCAAAGACGCAAGCACGTTACGAAGCCCGCGCCCGGATCATCAAGGCGATGGCGCACCCCACGCGATTGTTTATCGTGGATGAGTTAGCCCGAAATGGCGAGCGGTGTGTCTGCAAACTCACCGAGATGATCGGCGCAGATATGTCCACTGTGTCTCGCCACTTGGCGACACTCAAGAGCGCGGGCATCGTTGAAGACGAAAGACGTGGCTCGCAGATTTACTACCACCTGCGAATCCGTTGTGTCTTGGACTTCTTCGCGTGCGTTGAGTCGGTGATGAAGTGCAACGCGAAGGACCAACAAAGGTTGCTCGTGTCGTAGCAGAAAGAAGCAGAACTGAATGCAGTGGCCATACGAGCCAGCGCAGGTATCCCCCCATGTCCATCCCAAACCAGCAAACTGATATCGCGATTCTCGGCGGAGGCCCGGGCGGTTACGTTGCTGCGCTCAGCGCGGCCCAACGTGGCGCCCGTGTGACGCTCATCGAGAAGAACCAAGTCGGTGGCACCTGTTTGAACGTCGGCTGCATCCCCACCAAGGTGCTGACAACGTCCACCGAGTTGCTCCTGCGATGCAAGCGGGCAAGTGAGTTCGGCCTTTCGATTCCGCAGGTGGGAGTCGATTTGCCTAGACTGATGAACTACAAGCAATCCACAGTGGACCAACTCGTCGGCGGAGTTGAGCAGTTGCTCAAAGCCCAGCGGGTGAACCTGGTACGCGGCGAGGGACGAATCATCAGCCCTGATAGGCTCTTGGTTGACGATGGCCAAGGTGGCAAGCAGGAAGTCTCGGCAAAACAGATTATCCTTGCGCCCGGCTCAGTCACGGCAGAGCCACCCATCCCGGGCCGCGATCTTCCCGGCGTGGTGACGAGCACCGGTGCGCTGCACATCGACGCCGTGCCGGCCAGCCTGATCGTGATCGGCGGCGGCGTCATTGGATTAGAGTTCGCCTGCATCTATGAGGCCCTGGGCAGCAAAGTGACGATCCTGGAGATGGCACCGTCAATCTTGCCTGTCGGAACTGACGAGGTAATTGCCAAACGGCTCCAGATCATTCTGCGGCGACGCGGCATGTTGATTCATACTGGAATCACCGTCGAGCGGATCGAGAGGACCGGGGAGTCGCTCCAAGTGTCGGCGACAGGAGCCAGTGGCGAACAAGTGTTCCAGGGCGAGCGGGTTTTGGTTGCAACCGGACGCTGGCCCAACACTCAGGCGATGGGTTTCGACGAAATTGGCCTACAGATGAACGGTCGAGCCATCGCCGTCGATGATCGTCTGGCAACAAATCTTCCGAGCGTCTTGGCCGTCGGCGACGCAGTTGGGGGCTGGATGCTGGCCCACAAGGCGATGGTTGATGGACGTGTCGCCGCAGAAAACGCCACTGGCGGCAAGCGGCGAATCGACTACCGCTCGGTTCCCAATGTGATTTTCACACGGCCCGAGGTCGCCAGTGTGGGACTAACCGAGGCCGAGGCACGTAGCGAAGGCGCAGAGGTCAAGGTCTCCCAGTTTCCCTTCTCCGCCAATCCGCGAGCACGTATTCTGGGCGAAACCGATGGATTAGTGCGGCTCGTTTGCGAGGCTGGGAGCGGTCGCGTCCTTGGTGCGCATCTGATGGGACCGCACGCCACCGACTTGATCGCCGAGGCGGCCTTGGCTGTGCAAACTGGGGCAACTGCCGATGACTTGGCATGGACAACTCACGCCCACCCGACACTTCCGGAAGCCATGCTTGAAGCGGCATTGGGCTTTCGCGACGCTGCGATTCATACGCACTCTCGTTAAGGAAACATGATGTCCGAATACCTTGAAACAACAATCGACAAGTTCATTTTTCGCGTGGCCACGGACCGATTGTACACGCCTGAAGGCGTGTGGGCACTTCTGGAAGGAAACCGGGTACGGATTGGCCTGACCGATTACCAGCAGCAGCTTAATGGCGATGTGGCCTTCGTTCACCTCAAACCCGTTGGAACGAAGTTTGCCGCGGGTGATGAACTAGCGGAAATGGAAACCATCAAGGCGACGGTGAGTTTCTTCTCGCCAGTTAGTGGGACGCTTATAGAAGTCAATCCCGACCTTGAACTTAGCCCGGAGGTCATCAATCAAGACCCTTATGGCAAGGGATGGCTGGCGGTGATTGAGTCCGCGCGCTGGGAGGTGGATCGTGCCAAACTGATCGATGCCAAGGCGTACCTGGAATGGATGCGTTCTCAAGCTGAACAGGAGTTGAAAAAGTGAGCAGTCGAACCGCAACTTACCATACCACCGTCGAGTGGAAGGGCGAACATTGGGGCCATCTTGTGATGGGCAATGGCCCTGAATACGAGTTCTCCGCTCCTCCCGACGCCCACGGCCATGCCGGAGTCTTCACGCCCGAAGATGCCTACGTCGCCGCCGCGAACACCTGCGTGATGATGATGTTCATCTGGGCCGCCGAGCGATTCAAACTCAAGCTGCTCTCCTACGAGTGCCGCACGGAAGGGACAAAATTGATCGAACTCGATCGAACCGAGATTTTCACCCAGCTTTGCTTCATGCCGAAGATCCGCGTGGCGGCCAACGGCGAGTCGGCCGAGGTTGTTGAGGCCCGCGTGCGACGCGCCTTGCAGGCAGCCCAGAAATACAGCCTCGTGGCAAACTCCGTCAAATCGGAAATTGTTGTGAAACCTGAAATCCTAATCGAGGAGTAATACCCATGATTATTCAAGTGCTTGGAACCGGTTGCACGAAGTGCAAAACCCTCTACGAACTGGCCAACATGGCGGTTAAGGAGACGGGCGTCGATGCGCTCGTCGAGAAGATCGAGGACATCCAGCAGATTATGACCTACAACATCCTCATGATGCCCGGCCTGGTCATCGATGGCTATGTGAAGGTCGCCGGGCGTGTGCCCAGTTTAGATGAGATGAAAAAGCTGATTCTTGCGGCCAAGGCCGCGTGACAACGCGAGGAGGTTCCTGTGACCAGTCAAAACAGTCAATCCCAGGTTCTTATCGTACCGTGCAGCGGGATCGGCAAGGTGCATGGGCTAGTCAGCCGAGAGGCGGTCTATCAGGTTACCGATAAGCTGCTGCCCGGTCAGGCGGACACGGTCTGCTTGGCTTTGCTGGTAACGGGCGATCCCGAAACTAGGCAGAAGGTCCGGCAGACGCCTTGCATTACCCTGGATGGATGCCCAAAACTCTGTGCTTACAAGAATGTCGAGTTGTCGGGCGGAAAAATTGCCAAGGGGATACGGGTCTACGACACGATGAAACGGCACCGCGGTGCGAACTTCGGCACAGCGACGGCCCTGAGTGAAGAAGGTTGGGCGGTCGTCGAGGAAGTGGCGGCAGAGGTCGTGGAGATTTCCAGGCAGGAAGCCGTGACTTGAGGAGCAATTATGAATGAAACCATCTCGAAAGTTGGCATCATCTCCTGTAGTGGTGAAGAGATCCCTGAGGGCACGATCGCACGGCAGGCGGTCCGCCGGGTTCTGGAGGGGCTGCGTCCGCAGCAAACGGTAACACTCTGCTTGCCGCTCTTTTTGGCCGGCGAGGTCGGGGAGCGACGCTTCGCCAGCGAACACCCAACGATCACGGTCGATGGCTGCGATAAGCTCTGTGCCAAACGTGGTACGGAACAATTCAGCGGCGCAGTGAATACATCGCTCGTGGTGACGGATATTCTCGGCGGCCCGGCGCGTGGATGCCACCGCTCCACTCGACACGCCGACAAGGCCGACGAGCAAGCGATATGGCTTGTTGCCGAGCGGGTTGCGGCAGAAGTTGACGCCCTGGCTGCCGCGGACGTTCCGACCGATTTGACGGAGGTTCCCGCCACAAGTGGTGAAGTTTGCGCCTGCGGTCGCCCTTCGCCCGATGGCAAGCTGGAAGTCAACGGCAAATCGGTTATCATTAACGGATTGCCACTGATTTTTGAACATCTTCAGAAAAACGGACTGCAGCCCGGCAACGGCTCGGCAGATACGTTGTTGGAAACCGTGCGAATCTATCACCCAATCGAACCCGAGGAAGAAGCCGCCTACCGCCAGGCTTTGGCCGATGCCTACCAGCGGTATTGCTAAAGACCGGGAGGCACTAATGGAAAACGATATTCAACCTGAAAAACGCAGCAAACCTGGGTCGATCAAAACGGTAACCCTTGTCATCGGCGTTCTCACCGTGGGAGCGGTCATGTCGTTCACCGGACGGAACAGCCCGAACCAGAACCAAAACCAGTGCGGTTGCATCCCCCCCCGTACGGAGCCAGGCAAGCAAGAATCCCAGGACACGCTGCTGCGAGGTACTCGCCCGCGACTGCTGGACTCGGGAGCGACGACGTGCCTGCCTTGCAAAAAGTAGGATAGGAACAAGACATGAACCTAAAGAATGCCGTTGCAGTCTGCCTGATTTCGCTCTTTTCGGCGACGCTCGTCGTCTTGATTGCTCGCGCGCTTGACTCACAATCTGCATCGCGGCTCGAACCGCAGTTGGCCAGCATTGTCGAAGAGTTGCAGGCGATACGCAAGCAGGGTGGAATCGCCATGACGCCGGGTGCCGCCCCCAGCATCGAATCGACTGCGGACGGTCTGGTTGTTTATTACTTTCACAGTAATATGCGCTGCCCGACCTGTCGATCCATTGAATTGCAGGCCAAGGAGACCGTTCAAACCGACTTCGCATCGCAGCTAGCCCGTGGTGAGTTGACTTGGAAGATACTTAACTATGAACAGCCGGCAGGCAAGCCTCTTGCCACCAAATTTGAGATTCAAATGCCCGTTGTCGTGCTGGCTAGAATGAAGGCTGGCCAGATCCAGGACTGGAAGCGTCTGGACGAGGTCTGGGCACTGGTGGGTGACAAACCGGCTTTTGCAAAATATGTTCGCGATGAGATCAATCGATTCATTGCAGGTGATAAACGGCCAGTACCCGCGGCACCGATAATCAGTCGTCCGATTATCCCAGTTCCCGATGTCAAGGCGTCTGATCCGGTGCCCCCAACGCAACCGCTGGCTATTCCCGTTCCCGAGTAAAAACTTCTTTTTTCTACCATTTCCCAAGGAGACTGACGTGATGAGATGTGCTATCCATGCCCTGTTTACTATTGTGGCCGTTGCGGTCGTGGCTTCGCTCGTTCCACAACCGGCATCCGCTGCCGATACCCCCACGGACCACACCGTGGTCATGTACTTCCATCGTACTCAGCGCTGCCCGACATGCCTGAAGATGGGCAGTTACAGTGAGGAAGCGGTCAAGGGTGGGTTTGCCCAACAGATCAAAGAAAATAAGGTCGAGTTTCACTACATCGACTTCCAAGACGAGAAGAACTCCGCACTCACCAAGGGCTATAAGGTCGGCGGCCCCACGCTGATCGTTGCCCGGGTCGCTGGCAACAAGGTCTTGGAATACAAGAACTTGACCGAGATTTGGACCAAGGTTCGCGATAAGACAGCTTTCACCGACTACGTGCAAACCAGCGTCAAGGAGTACCAAAAATAGGCCCGTCGCAATTACCCGCATTCCGCACACAGACCTGAAGAGCCGAAGAAGTAGGGTGGGGAGAGTGAAACGAGCCCCACCAAAAGCGGACCGCAACAGAATTGGTGGGGCTCGCTGCGCTCTCCCCACCCTACAATTATTCGCGTTCCGCACCTGGAACCTGAAGAGCCGAAGAACAGGAGATTCTCATGGTTGCCTACTTGCTCTATGCCGTTGCGGCCCTCTATCTGGGTATCCTAACCTCGATAAGTCCCTGCCCGTTGGCGACCAACATCGCGGCGATATCCTATGTCGGCCGGAAGGTCGGCGATTCTCGGTCGGTGATGGCGGCAGGGCTTCTCTACACCCTGGGGCGTTGCCTGCTCTACATTGCTTTGGCTGCCCTACTGGCAACCACGGCGATGTCGATCCCCGCAGTATCGGTGTTTCTTCAGAAGTACATGCACCTGACCCTTGGGCCTGTGTTCTTGTTGCTTGGGCTGTTTCTGGTCGGGCTAATCACCACAAACCTCGGTGGAGCGGGTATGACCGAAGGAATGCAGAAGAGCATCGACACGATGGGCGTATGGGGTGCATTGCTGTTGGGCATACTCTTTGCGGTCTCCTTTTGCCCGACATCCGCAGCGTGGTTCTTCGGCCTGATCGCGCTCATCATGGGCTCGGAGGCGGGTGCGATCACGGCCCTTATGGCCAAGATGGGCATCAGCCTGCCCGTGGCCACTTTACCTGGAGGTACGATTGTTTTGCCGTTCATCTACGGCATTGGCACCGCACTGCCGGTGCTGCTGGTTGCTTTCCTGCTGGCCTATAGTGCCAAGTCGATTGGCAAGACCTACAACATTTTGGCGAAGGTCGAGTGGTGGGCGCGGCAGATCACCGGTTGGGTATTTATTTTGGCGGGGGTCTATTTCTGTTTGAAGTATGCCTTTGAGGTGTTCTGATGATTATGGAAGTAGCCCTTGCAAACCACGCGGCAACAGTGTAAATATAGGGGAAATGGGAAGCCGTACCCCATGATCTCGATCTCCTGTAGGACACTCTCTTTTGAAAGGTGGAAATTATGAAAAGCTATGGTAAGTGGGGCCTGTTGACGATGGTGCTAGTCGCTGGGGCGTTTTTTCTCGGTGCCGAGACCGCACATCCCAAGCCGATCAAGCGGGTCGGCATGGTCGTCGGCGTCAAGCCGGATAAGATCGAAGAATACAAGCGGCTACATGCCGACTCCAATGCGGGCGTCCGCGACCTGTTGACCAAGTATCACATGCACGACTTCTCGATCTACCTCCAGCAGATCGAGGGCAAATGGTATGAGTTCGGCTACTATGAATACACGGGCGACAATTTCGACGGCGACATGGCAAAACTGGATGCCGAGCCGCGGAATACCGAGTGGCTCAAGCTCTGCGACCCCATGCAGCAGCCGCTGACCGGTGAGAAAAGTTGGACAAAGATGGAGCGAGTCTATTATAATCCGTAAAATGCCCGACAAAGATGGAGCAGGTTTGATAAAATCCGAAAAATGCCCAACAAAGATGGAGCGGGTTTACTAAAATCCGTAAAACGATGACTACCATGCGAGCTGCCGTTCTGCACGGCATTCACGATCTGCGAGTTGAAGAACTCGCTGCGCCGGAACCAGGTCCGGGGCAGGTTCTTCTGCGGATTCGCCGCGCGGGGATCTGCGGGTCTGACATACATTACTTCGAGGATGGCCGAGTTGGCAGTTTTGTTGTCACCGCTCCGTTCATTCTCGGCCATGAAGTGACCGGCGAGGTGGCGGCCCTGGGAGAAGGCGTGGATGGGCCGTGCGTGGGCCAGCGGGTTGTGGTCAATCCGGCCCGACAATGCGGACAATGCGACTATTGCCGGAGCGGTCGAGGTAATCTTTGCCGACGGGTGCGGATGCTCGGCAGTGCCAGCACCAAACCGCCGACCAACGGCGGATTCTGCCAGTATCTAGCGATCGGTGCCGAGCAGTGCTTTTCGATCGGCCAGGAAATTGACGACGAAATTGCTGCCATGATGGAACCGTTTGCCGTGGCTTTGCACGCTGCGCATCGGGCTGGCTCACTCGCCGGCAAGCGGGTGCTTGTGACCGGCGGCGGACCGATCGGCCTGCTGGCAATCATCGTCGCCCGAACCTATGGTGCTGCTACCGTGGCCTTGAGCGATCCGGTGGAGAATCGGCGTGTGATGGCCAAGAAGGTCGGGGCCGATGCCGTGCTCGATCCGACTGCGGCCGGCTTTAGCGATGAAGTTGCCCGTCTGACCGGCGACGGGTTTGACGTGATGTTCGAGGCATCAGGCTCGCCCCCGGCAGTCCGGCAGGCGTTTGAGGTCGTGCGTCGTGGTGGTACGCTGGTACAGATCGGTTCGATTGCGCAGCCGGAAATCGCGCTGCCCGTCAATCAATTGATGGTTCGCGAGATCCAGTTTGTTGGCTCGTTCCGCTATGGCAACGTATTTGAAGAAGGTGTCCGTCTACTTGCGGCCGGACGGGTTGACTTGCGGCCGTTGGTCAGCGATGTGTTCCCCCTGGCCCAGGCCCCCCAGGCACTAGTGGCGGCTTGTCAGCGCGATCGGGTAGTCAAGGTGCAGATTGATTTGAATTAAATAACGAAAGGTTACCATCCATGAAGTACAACTTGCTTGGCCGTACCGGATTGAATGTCTCGCGGCTCAGCTTTGGCGCATCGTCGCTGGGCGGCGTTTTCCGGCCGGTCGACGAGGCCGATGCGATCCGCGCCGTACATGCGGCACTGGACTGCGGCATCAACTACTTCGACGTAGCGCCCGCTTACGGCGGTACGCGGAGCGAAACCGTGCTGGGCAAGGCCCTCCGCGGCGTACCCCGCGATCGGTATTTTCTCTCCACAAAGGTCGGCAAGTATACCGACCCGGCGGCTTACGGCAACGATACGCTCGATTATTCGCGAGGGCGGATTCGGGCCTCGCTGGACGAGAGCGCCGCACGGATCGGTGTCGAATACTTTGACGTCATCCACATCCACGATATCGAGTACCAAGGGCGGAAACACGCAGAATGGGCCCTGACCGAAGGGCTGGCCGCCGTGCAGGAACTCAAGCGCGAGGGCCGCATCGGCGCGGTTAGTTTTGGCATCTATCCGATCGATCTCTGGCATCGAATCTTTAATGATTATGACGTCGACGTCGGCTTGGTCCATAATCATTACTGTCTCAACGACACGCAACTTCTATCGCTACTGCCGCGAGTTCGCGAAAAAGGAATTGGCGTGATCAACGGTTCGCCGTTTGCCAGCGGATTACTGATCGACCGCGGCCCACCGGACTGGCATCCGGCCTCGGCGGCCGATCGCGCGGTGTTTCGCCAGGCGGCCGAATTCTGCCGGCAGCAAGGCAATGAAATCAGCAAGCTGGCCCTACAGTTCGCCAGCCAGAACGAAGAGATTCCCACGACGCTGTTCAGTTCGGCGAGTGTTGCGTCGGTCGAGCGGAATGTCGCCTGGCACGAAGAACCGTTCGATCCGCAGCTCTTGGCTGATGTGCAGCGGATATTGCAGCCGGTCTTCAATAAAGAGTGGGATTATTAAGGCAAAGAGACGGTTATGTCAAACGACGAGACTTCCGATGCCGCGCTGGTCGCGACCGACATCCTTGCAGCGGGCTTGGGTGCCGACGCGATTCTACAACGAGTCAAACTGCCCACATTGGGCAGTACTGACTGCGAAATCATCACTTGCCATACGCCGGACGGTAGCCTCAGGAAGTTGTTCTGCAAATTTGGTCCTTTAGCCGAAGCCGTGCAGCCGACCCATTGCTTTGGTGTGGCCTATGAGGCGCAAGTTTACGATCAACTGTTGTCTGCATGGCAGGATGATGTGCCGCGATTGCACGGTGCGCTGCTGGACGAGACGACGCAAACCGTTGGCTTGGCCTTGGGCTATCTCGACGGTGCGACACCTTTGCATCAAGTGCCGCAGCCCAAGGCCGGCCTGCTGTCGGCCGCGCGGTGGATCGCCGGCTTCCATCATTGGAGCGAGACGGCGGCCGTGCCGTCGTTTTTGCATCGCTACGATACCGAGTTCTACCGCGTCTGGATGCAGCGAGCAGGCCACTTCACCCGCCATCTGCACGAGCTTTATCCATGGCTGCCGGAACTTTGCGAGCGTTGTCAGCGTCATCTGCCTGCCATGTTGCCGCCCGCGACAATCATCCACGGCGAGTATCGGGCGAACAACATTCTCGATGTTCATGGCCACAACATGGCGACCGATTGGGAGTCGGCTGTGCTGGCCGCCGGCGAGATTGATCTAGCCAGCCTTACCTGGGACTGGGACGACAACATGGCCTCGCTTTGTGAGCAGGAGTATTGTCTTGCGCGCTGGCCCGACGGAACGCCCGACGATTTTGCCTTGCGACTGGCCGCTGCCCGTGTTTTTTTGCATCTTCGCCAGCTCGGAGACTCGGAGGAAGAAGACGGGGCCGAAGAGCGGATTGCCGAAGTGGAAGAACTCCTGCCACTGGCGGAAAGGTTGAGGGACTTGGAGAAGTAGGGTGGGCCGAGTGAACCCAGGTTCGGCGCGGGTCACTAGGTTCGGCGCGGGTCTCCCGACCCCGCCGAAACGTCCGACCGAAGGTCTCCCGGTAAGCGGCCATAATATCCAAGGGGATTCACCGCAAAAGAGCGCAGAGAACGCAAAGAATAGATTCTTTCTTTTGCGCCCTTTGTGTTCTCTCGCGGTGAATACTAATAAGATCTTTCGACAGAAATATGAGGAGCAGAAAAACAGGAAAGAAAGCAAGGAACCGACCCCGGTTGTGGCAGGTCTCCCCTGTTGTGGCCGGTCTCCGACCGAGCCACACGACCGACCGTAGGTCTCCCCTTCGCCGGGGAGACCTGCGGTCAGGCGTTTCGGCGGGGTCAGGAGACCCTCGCCGATCCGGGGCTCGCACTTTTACTTCGCTACGTTTTTAGCCCGCTCAAATCCACGTCCAGCCGCTTGTTCTCCTTGATCAACTCATCCATGGTCAAGAGTTGGCCGCGGCGGGCCGCCTCGCGACCGAGGATGCAAGTGAGTGTGCAATCAACGGAACGCTGGGCCGTTTCGTTGCCAAAGTTGCCCGCAAGCACATTCTCATGGAAAGTGACGATGTTCCGCTTGGCACCGGCCGCGTAGAGATCGGCAACCGTGCCGCCACCAAAATGTTTTGGACCGCCGCGAAGGTATGCCTTGCCCCAGTAGGACAGCCTGGCAGCGGCCTGGCTGCCTTGGATCGAGGCTTCCAAAGAACCTTGCTTCAGCCAGTCGTGCGTGGAGCCGATAGCACTGTGATGGTTCCAGGTCAGGCCGTCGGCGAAGGCGTAGGTCACGAAATAGCTGTCCAACGTATCGCCATGCGGATTTTTGCGGCAGCGGGTTCCGCGGCCATAAGCCGAAACGGGCCGGCGATCGAGAGCCCAGATCATGGCGTCGATGGCGTGGATGTCGAAGTTGCCGATGTAACCGCATCCCAAGGCGTCGTCGTTGACCCAGATCAGGCCCGCCAAGCGGCTCTCGATCGTCTTGCCCAACGGCGGATCGTTGAACCCACCACCGCCGCTGTTGCCGACGGAAAAGACCATCTGCAAGGCGCCTAGCCCACCTTCGTGCAGTCGCTTGCGCACCTCGATGTTCAACGGATCGGTCGGCATCTGATAATCGACGAGAAAAACCCGCTTCTTCTCGGTGGCCGTTTTTCCCAGCCCACCGATCTTGAGCGCGCCCGGCACATCGGCGGCCACGGGCTTGGCCATGTAGACGTGCAAGCCGGCCTCGACGGCGGCGGCGGCATGTTCAGGGAAGAAGTAGGGCGGCACTTCGAGGATCACGGCCTCCACACCGCTTTCGATCAGCCTCTTATAGGCCGACAGACCAGAGAAGCATTTCGACTTCTGCGCGCCCAGCACCGTGCCGGTTTTTTCCGCGCGGTCTGGGAAGTAGTCGGCCGCCGCGACGAACTCGTACCCGCCATGCTGCTTGAAAAGTCCGGCGATCCAGCTTCCTCGGCCGCCGCAACCGACCAAGCCCACCTTGAGCTTGCGGTCGATTTTGGCGGGAATGGAGTTAGCCTCGGCTTGGACCGTTGCAGCGGCCGTCAAGGCGATGCCAGCAGCGGTGGCTTGATGGAGGAACGTACGACGGGGGATGATAGTGTCTTGGTTCATTAGGAGTTAGGAGTTAGGAGTTAGGAGTTAGGAGAAAAAAGTAAAAAGTAAAAAGTAAAAAGTAAAAAGTAAAAAGTAAAAAGTAAAAAGTAAAAATGGTGGGGCTTGCTACGCTCGTCTCGGCTATCGAAGCGTTAATTCTCCTTTGCTGTTTTAGTCCCAACGAGGGCATCTTTTAACGGATCGAGCCAGACGTTGCGTTGTGGATCGTAGACGCCGAAGCCGGCGCAAAACTCCCAGTAGGCGAAACTCATCTTCCGCTCCAAGGCCGACTGGGCGACGAATCGCGTCCAGCGTGTACGCGATTCGAGGTCGGCCTTGTTGTAGGCACCAAACTCGCCTAGGTAAATCGGCCGGCGATGCTCGACGGCCCACGTGATCGCCTTATCAAAGTCTTTCAAAATGGCTTTCCGCTTGATGGGCGTGCCGGTCCAACGGGTGCCAAGCCAACGCTGGGCCTCCGGTCCAGCCCAACCCGCGCCCTGGTGCGTGAACTGGAACGGATTGTAGTAATGGACTGTGACGATCAGGTGGCGATCGTTCTCGGGCAGTTCCAGACTATCGAGGTCGTTGATGCTGTTCCAACCGGTCGGGCCGACGACGATCTCGCGCGTGGGATTGGTGCGCCGCACGATCTGGATCGCCTCGGCCAGCATTGGGTTCCACTTATCCGAGTTCAGCTTGTCGTGCGGTTCGTTCAGTAACTCAAAAATCAGGGCCGGCGGATGTGATTTGTAGTGTTCGGAGATCTGCTGCCAGAGGGCCAGGTAGCGGCGGCGATGCCCGTCGGGATTTTGGAAGATTTCCTCGTAATGGTGCATGTTGAGCACGGGGATGAGCCGATTTTTGAGGGCATGGCCGACTGCCCAATCGACCCGGGCGAGGAATTTTGCATCGATCGCGTAAGGGGCCGCATGGCCGGCATGGTTCGACCAGCGAACGGGGATGCGCACCGAGTCAAAGCCAGCTTGCTTGATCTTCGTGAAATACTCTTCCTTGAGCGTCATGCCCCATTCGCCCTCATTGGGTGCGTCCAGCGCGTTGCCAAGATTCACGCCGCGGCCCATGCCCGCCTTGAGTTGTTTGAAATATGGATCGGCGAGAATCGAGTCCAGCCCACGACTGTCGAACCGCACTGCGCGGAGGTTATCGACCAGGAATGTATGGGATTTGCCAGGACGATCCAACAACACACTCAGCGAAACAATATTCTTCAGGTCGAGATCATGGCCGGTGCTGCCATGCCAGTTTCCGAAGGGCACGGCTACGTTGCCCTTGCCATGGGCCTTAATGGTGGCTGATGCGACGTTGCAATGATGCACGCCGTCGGAGCCTGGGTTATTGATCGCCAGCAGGACGCGGACTTCAAAGTTCTGCGGATTGACGACGTCCATCTCCACGCCCTCAAACCCGCTAAGATCCCACTTGCCGGCTTGCGGCACCAGCAGCACGCTCGGGTAGGCCGCCTCGGCCTTGGTCGTAATCTGCAATGCGTGGTTGCCGCTCGTGGAAATGATTTTGGCGGAGGACTCCGAAGGTGCGATATGAATGGCAGCAAGATCCTCAAAATCGACGAGCAGGCGACCCGGAGTCCGCTTTTCCGCTGCGTTTGCTTGCGGTGCCGTAAGTACGGCAAGCAGCGATAAGGCAAACAATATCGCGGTGGCAAATTGCCGTCGGGCGGGATTCGGTTGACAGAAGGTAAGCATGGCGTATTCCCCTTGGCACGGGTGGGTGACAATCACCATTGTACTCACGGCGAAAGGGATTGCCAGCAGGCCGAGAACGCGGCCTGAAATTAGTTCGACTGACCATAATGGATAATGATTGATAACCCAAACAGGTTGAAACACCTAGGTTTTCCTGAAGCAAGCCTTGTTCGGCGTGGGTCTCCTGACCCCGCCGAAACAACGGCCGCGATCATAACCTTGCCAATTGCTAGCGGTGACAGCAGTGACGGCAACCCGTAGGGTGCGTGAAGCGAACCAACACCCGGGAAATGGTGCGTTGCGCACGGACTCAATACTTTGAGAACGTCTACCCTGAAATAGACCGGTTCGCGTAACGCACCATT
>Ga0194057_10000226_pt1 | contig 28766 bp, 22 predicted proteins | sample SepL4415m_MetaG_FD_155474 | JGI IMG/M metagenome (GOLD analysis project Ga0194057, IMG submission 155474) | Anoxic zone freshwater microbial communities from boreal shield lake in IISD Experimental Lakes Area, Ontario, Canada - Sep2016-L442-15m | ecosystem: Environmental > Aquatic > Freshwater... | reverse complement strand
TCGAGCAACTGCTCCGCAGACAGCCGCCCATTCCGAAAATCCGCTCTCATCTGCACGACGTCCATGTATTATTTCTATGCGCCCCATGAAAACTAGGCAAGTCCAGTTTTCCAGAATGGACGCGCACGTTGGCAACGCCAAGGAAGAGGCGGTGGGCAATAGGAGTTCTTGTAATCCTAGCTTTCTTAGTGCCGTTGACTATTGCTGTTGCGATATGGAGATGCGGGCCATTCAGGAAAGGTCTCGTAAATTCTGTCGGAATGCATCTTACGTATATTAAGACTGGGACTTTTCTCATGGGATCACCTGCGGAGGAAAGCGATCGCGATAGAAACGAGAGACAGCATGAAGTGAGCATATCGCGGAGGTTTTGGATTGGTACGTATGAAGTGACGCAAAATGAATACGAAGAAGTAATGGGCATAAATCCAAGTTGCTTTTTCGGGGGCGAAAGTGGCCAATCGGAGGCTTCAAAGTTGGGCGAGGATAAGTTGCCAGTTCAGCAGGTGTCCTGGGACGAAGCCAAAGAATTCTGCAAACGTCTTTCGGCCTTGCCTAAAGAAAAGGAGTCGGGCAGAGTATATCGCTTACCGACCGAGACAGAATGGGAGTATTGCTGCCGTGCTGGGACTTCAACTGTGTATTTTTTTGGCGAGAATCCTGCCCTGTTGGTGGATCATGCGTGGATTGAAGATAACGCTGGTAGCAGACCGCATCCAGTTGGCAAGAAGAAACCAAATGCCTGGGGTTTATTCGATATTATGGGAAACGTGGCTGAGTGGTGCGAAGATCCGTATTTTGCGGAAAATCAACAATCTTCAGTCGAAGATAACAACACCAATTCATTCCGCTTGATTCGGGGAGGCAGTTGGCTGTATGGTCCATCTGATTGTCGTTCGGCAAGTCGGTCACGACTCTCACCGACATCAAAAAGCCCAAATGTTGGGTTTCGTGTCATTTGTGACATGCCGAATTAAACTAGCGGCACGAGAATATCGCGACGACGCTGGCCTTTTACGTGGACCTCGAATGCGACGAAATCGCCGAACAACTCTGGGGGTCTGATACTGAACCACTCGGTAGTGCAGGTTCGATTTTTGGTTCGGTTGGGCCTTCCGGCCCAAACCAAGTCGGGGGATAAACGACACAACCCTTTACTAGGTAAAGGGTTGTGAAGTAGCAGCGCAGGGATTCGAACCCCGGACACGCGGATTATGATTCCGCTGCTCTAACCAACTGAGCTACGCTGCCAAGTGCTTACTGGCATTGATGTTATGACTTAGTGTGGACACGCCGTATAGTTGCCGCGACACCTGGTTCACCACCCGGCATCTCCAACTACCCACCCTAAGACGGGGGTGTTGATTTTATCCGGAACCACACTCAGCTTATCTAAACATAATCGATCCACGGCAAAAAACAAGCCCCGCAAGCCCCGTCCAGAATTCCCCTTATTTCCACACGCGGCCGGAGTGTGGGCGAAAAAGATTCGTTGGGCCAGGCAGAGACACTTTGGGAGACGGCCTTTCGGCCTGCACTTAACAATCCCGCGCTTCCAATGTAGAATGATGCATCATCGAGTGAATTCTACTTCCAACATCACAAGGACTACAACCATGACAAGAATCGTGATCCAATTCCTGGGTGCCGTTGCGCTCGCCACCACCGTTTACGCCACCGACTTCCATGTCGCTCTTAACGGCAACGACACCCAGCCCGGCACGCAGGCAGCCCCGCTCCGTACGATCCAGCGTGCCGCCACTCTCGCGCAACCGGGCGACGTCATCACCGTGCATGAAGGCGTTTACCGCGAACGCATCAGCCCTCCGCGCGGTGGTGAATCCGACGCAAAACGGATCGTCTACCAAGCCGCGCCCGGCGAGAAGGTTGAGATCAAGGGCTCGGAAGTCGTCAAGAACTGGGTGAAGGTTCAGGACGACGTCTGGAAAGTCGTCCTGCCCAATGCGTTCTTCGGCAGTTTCAATCCCTACAGCGACCTCCTCCGCGGCGACTGGTTCAATCCTAAGCGACGCCAGCATCACACCGGCGCCGTCTATCTCAATGGCGACTGGCTGATCGAGGCCGCCAAGCAGGCCGATGTCTTGAAACCGACGGTAAGCACGCCTCTCTGGTTCGGTCAAGTGGACAAGGAAAACACCACGCTTTGGGCGCAGTTCAAGGGCGTCAACCCAAATGAGCAACAGGTGGAGATCAACGTGCGGCGGACGGTGTTCTATCCTGAAAAGCCCAACATGAACTATATCACCGTGCGCGGCTTCACGATGCGCCATGCGGCAACTCCCTGGGCACCGCCCACGGCCGAGCAAATTGGCTTGATCGGCACGCATTGGAGCAAAGGCTGGATCATCGAAAACAATGTGATTAGCCACTCCGTGTGTTCGGGAATTGCGCTGGGAAAACATGGCGACAAGTGGGATAACACTTCGGCCAATTCCGCGGAGGGCTACGTCAAAACCATCGAGCGCGCCCTCAAAAACGGCTGGAACAAAGATACCATCGGCCACCACATCGTCCGAAACAACCACATTTCCCATTGCGAACAGACCGGCGTCGTAGGCAGCTTGGGGTGTTCGTTCAGCGTCGTCACCGGCAACACCATCCATGATATTCATGTCCGGCAGTTGTTCACGGGTGCCGAGATGGCGGGTATCAAGTTTCATGCCGCTATTGATGTTGAGATTCGCGGAAATCACATCTACCGGACCTGTCGGGGACTCTGGCTCGACTGGATGGCCCAGGGTACGCGCGTGTCTGGAAATCTCTTCCACGACAACCGCGATCAGGATTTATTCATGGAGGTGGATCACGGACCGTTTCTGGTGGACAACAACATTTTCCTTTCCCCGATGACACTCCTCGATGTTTCAAAAGGCGGTGCCTATGTCCACAACCTGATCGCTGGGACGATTCACATGAATCCCTTTGACGGTCGCCTGACGCCCTTTCACAAGGCACACTCCACGGAAGTCGCCGGATTGCACAACAACCCGTGCGGCGACGACCGTTTCTACAACAATCTGTTCGTCGAGCGTGGCGACCTGAGCCCCTACAATACGGCACGTCTGCCCGTCTGGATGGAAGGCAACGTATTCCTCAAAGGCACCAAGCCATCGAAGCATGAAAAGAATCCGCTCGTCAAGCCGGAGTTCGATCCGGCCATCAAGCTGGTCGAGAAAACGGACGGATACTACCTTGAAGTCCAGTTCGACAAAGCCTGGGCCGCCGAAGAAGCTCGCAAACTGGTGACCACCGATCTTCTCGGCAAAGCGACCATCCCAAATCTTCCCTATGAACAACCGGATGGCACACCGATTCGCATCAACACCGATTACTTCGGCAAACAACGGAACGAAGCGAACCCAACGCCCGGCCCGTTTGAGAATCCCGGCCAGGGCGATCTCAAACTCAAAGTCCGCGGAATGGTAAATGTGCAATAGAACGGAACTCGTCCGGAGTCAGGCTGACTCCGTAATGTGACTTTCCCAGATAGGTGAGCAAAGGGGATGCCATGGCTCCAAACTGCCGGGCACGGTGCGCGAACCGCTCCGCATGATGTCACTGTTTGAGAAGTTACCAAGACTGGAAGAATAGATTACCAACTTACCTATTTTACCCTTCTTATTATTTGGGAATCGTTCTCAAATTGCCCTTGTTCCGTTCTCTGAAAATGGTATTCTCTTGTTTATGACAGCTACGGTTGTTATAATTAAAACGATGGATGCTGGGAAACCCGTTCTCGGCAATTTTTAACAAGGAGGATTTGACCATGTTAGTTCTAAGTCGCAAGCGTGGAGAGGCGATAACCATCGGCAACGGAGTGACGATCACTGTTTTGTCGGTTCAAGGCGATAAGGTGAAGCTCGGTATTGTGGCTCCCGCCGAGGTGCCCGTTCATCGGCAGGAAGTCTATGATCGGATCGAAGGCTACTCGCCCGCTCTGGCCTAGTGTCCCCAACCCGCAGGCACCGAGTTTTAGCCTGCCCTAATCCCTGCGATTCCAACCCGATGGTTCCATGCCGCGCGCCACAAATCGGCGATCGACGCGGGAGATCGTACGAAGCCGAAGCAGAAGAGCGGCGCAATCATCAGGCCCCAGTAACGATTGAACTCCTGGCCGACCATCGAAAAAGCCACGACGTACAGACATGCCGTTAGGGCGATCCGTGCCCCCCAGGCCGTCTGCCAACCGGCGAAGCCGATCATCGCCAGGGCAAAGAAGATCACCGTGACCCATACCGGCAAGAGTACCAGACACGCGTTCATCTGCGCCACCGCGATGACAAACGTCAGGCCGCCAAACCGCAGCCAGCCTTGGTGATGGGCCTCTGCCGTGGCGGTGATCAAGTGGCTGACCTTCCAGCAATGCAGTCCGTAGAAGATAGCCCAGCCGATCAGGCCGACGAGATACACCACCGATTCCTTCGGTCGTCGCTCCCAAAGGGCCAGAGCCAAGCCGAGCAGGCAGTAGGGCAGAGCCAACTCGCGGAGAAAGAGCGCGGCCAGGGCCATCGAGGCACCTAAGAAGCGGAGCCTTACGCCATAGGCGCAGAGCGACAGTGCCATCATGGTCCCCGCCCAGACTTCAGTAAGCACGAAGACATCGCCTTGAAAACAGGGCAACATCGGCCCGATCAACAGGGCAACCAGCGGCATGGCCAGTCGATAGACGTTGGGCTGCTCCCTCGCGGCTGCTTCAAAAGCCATCAGCAACATCACGATGCCCGCGGCAATCAGAATTAGCCGGCCCAGCAGCGGGTTGGGCAGCTTGCCGATCAGCCACATGGGGAGCGGGGTTCGCCAATTGAAGAGACTGGCCGTCGGGTAGCCTTGGGCCACAAGTTCCTCGGCGGCGACCTGGTAATAATTCTCGCCAGCGTGGATCCGTTTGATCTCGGTCATGTACAGGAACACATCGCCCGACTTGGCGTTCTCTTCGCGGACATCGCAAAGCGGCGGCGGCGTGGGCGATTTCCACAAGCCCAGAGCAATTAGCAGCAGCAGTGCGATCAACACCGCTCGGGCCTGCCAGGGCGTAAGCCGGGCGTAACTGCTCCTAGTGGTGTCGGTCATAATGAAGGTAGCGGTTGTAGTCGTTCGCGGTCCCAAGGAAATTTTGTTTCTTTCGCGGAGTGGGTCCACGGCAAGCGTGGGACGAGCGCAGCAAGCCCCACAATCTCTCCTTGAGAAGTCTAGCTTACGGCAAACATTGTGGTCGAATTCCTTCGCGGGAGAGGGGCAGAGGCCGCCAATCTCCCCTCTCCCGTGCTCGGGAGAGGGGCAGGGGGTGAGGGTATTGACGACCACTCCTCGGCCCCAAGTTCTTTCAATTGCTCCAATCGCATGTAACGCGGAAGTACCTGGTGCTGGCTGTTGACCCAGCGATGGCACGGCGTTAAGATGGGGGATGTGGGTCGTGCCTGAAGGTTGCTTTCGCAACCGATGGAGCCGGGGGCTAGCCGTAGACCGTTCAATGCGACAGTTCGGCAGCCAGAGATCCGTTGGGCCAACTCTTTTTTTGGGAACCGCGCGTGTGGAACTGTCGTAAATGTGCCGAGAACATCGAGGACGCCTTCGATGTGTGCTGGAATTGTGGCACATCGCGGGATGGTTGTCTGGATGCCGACTTCAAGCGAGAAGTTGAAGCCACGGACGCGAGCGGACCTGATTTGGCGATTCTAGTGCGAGGATTGTTGAACACCGCCTGGTGCTTCGTTGCCGCCGCACCACGCGAAGGCGTTCCAGGCTGGCTATCGCGGTGTTGTACCACGGTGCTTTTGGGTGCATGCAGCCTCTACGTCGCTGTTCTAGCGGACTACAATCTGCGAGTTGAACCCGCAGTACAACAAGGCATTCGTGACTTTGAAGCACGATACCCACACTCGAATAGTCCTGGGGTTATCTTCCTGCTTCCAGAAATAGACTATCTATTCTACGCGATGGCAATTGTCTTATTCATGGTTATTTTTACTTTGGCGACTTGGCGATTTCACGGCATCTGGACCAAAGTAATTGGTTTTTCGCCGTTTCTTGTGGCAGGACTGGTTCGCTTGATCGGATATATCGCAAGATAGTGTTTGCCCAACATAGGCTGGCCGCAGAGCGGGACGCCTTGCCGGTGGTTCCGGCCTCCAAACCTTGGTACAATCAATCGTAGTTTGGGCCTGGCTGGCGTCGGACGGTACGGCGTCGGCCAGCCTAGCCGTTGGCCCGTTGAGACTTGCACTCCAAAATGTCTTTCCAGTTCACGCCCATTGAGAATTACGAGCAGCGGACGAAGAAAGTCCGCAACTCTTTTGCGATCCGATGCACTGTGGCATGGGGCGCAGGATGGGGCGTGTATATGCTCACAATGGCCGCGACAGTGTACGACGGGCTTCTTTCGTTTATTGGCCAGCCCATCTGTGCGGCTTTCTGGAGCGGGACCTTTGTTGTGGCGGGCGTGATCTTAGGGCTCCCGCTTCGCGTTTCCTACGTTCGCACTGCATGGAATAAGCGTCCTTGGATTGCTGTTCTTCTGGCAATAACGGGGCTGGCCTTGGTACTGTACTCGATTACGCCCGAGCAGATGACCGAGTACACGGAAGGACCAAAGAGATTCCGTGAGGCTGGATGTACCTGCTTGCCCGGCTACGTGCTGCTCATTTTTGCAATCGTAAATCTTCCGTGGCGAACGCGATGCGTGTGCCAATAGTTACAACCGGATTCTGCGGGCCAACACCGCCTGTGCGCTGAGCCGCTGCGCGGACGCCTTAGTCGTGGGGCTGGCTCGCAAACCCTGATAGAATGAAAGATGGTTTAGGCTTGGTCACCCTGGATCGTCGGGTGTCGGCCAGCCCTCCCGTTGGCCGAACCACGTTTCTCCGCAGCCCTCACGTAATTAGCCATGACGCCTTTCTCGATGTACGACGAAGTTCGGGTGGTTAAGGTCTTGAGCAAGGCAGCTATGGAGAGGTTTCCGCAGGATCAACGGCCACCCCAGCCCGGAGACACTGCAACGATCCTTGAAATCTATACTCGTCCGCCGGGCTACGAATTGGAATGCTGTGACGACCAAGGCATGACCATTTGGCTGGGCGGGTACGGACCAGACGATCTCGAACTTGAACGGATATGGCAGGCTCCGCCGGAGTGACCATAACCGCCAACACGAACAAACACATTACCAGTTATTGATGAGGGCGAAGTCATGCCGCGGTTTGCACTTGGGGCGATATGCCTCGCAAGTTAGTTACTGATCCTGGAAGCAATTGCGGAAGAGCCGAACTTGAAGGCGGATTCCGACCGGTTCGAGCGGGTCGAGATCGACGGAAAGATTGGCTTCATCAACGGCAACGGCAAGATGGCGATCGTGCCGATCTACGATCGGGCTGAAGACCTACGGCCTGGCCGCCTTCGTCATCGACGTGAAGCAGCGGACCTATCATGCGGACATCGTCGCGGAAGGCGTTGCCGCCTGGTTCTATTCCGGTACTTTTGAGGTCGATGCGTCCGGCCAGTGGACTGCCGGTAAACCCAAGGTCCAGCACGCCCAGGCTGCTCCCAAGCACGAGTAACCCCATCGGCAAGACGCCAAGCATGCACCAAATCGAGTCGAACCAGCGGATCCTAATGTGTGACGGGTAACCAACACCGTGATACATAGGCGGTGTCTTGGTCCAAGGAATTTATATAAGGAATTTTTTAGTTTCTTTTGCGGAAAGGGTCCACGGCAAGCGTAGGATGGGACGAGCGCAGCGAGCCCCACCATCTCTCCTTGAGAAGTCTAGCTTCCGGCAAACATTGTGGTAGAATTCCTTCCATGGATTGGCATCACCTGATTTTGTTCTGCGCGGCCGTGCTGGGAGGCGCGATCAACGCCGTGGCGGGCGGTGGCACGCTCTTGACTTTCCCCGCCCTGATCCTTGCCGGCCAATCGCCGATCATCGCGAACGCCACGAACACGGTTGCCCTCTGGCCGGGTGCGTTGGGTAGTTTTTGGGGCTATCGCACGGAGCTTGGTCAGCATCGCCGCGAGATTCTTTTCTTGTCCGTTCCGAGTTTTTTGGGCGGCGCGCTCGGCGCGTGGCTGATGGTCATTACCGATCCCGCAACCTTCGCCCTTCTGGTGCCCTACTTGATCCTTCTGGCCACGGGGCTGTTCATCGTACAGGAGCCGCTCTCGCGCTGGCCGTGGCGGAGCGGGAAACGGTTGGTTGAAGGCGCACCGACGAAGGCAAAATCCGCCATGGTGGCCGCCTTCGGCCATGCCGCCACGCCACTCCGCTGGTTCGCCGTGCTACTGTCGCAGTTCCTCATCGGCGTCTACGGCGGCTATTTTGGTGCGGGTATCGGCATCCTCATGCTGGCTGCCTACGGCATCCTGGGCTTCTCGAACATCCATCAGGCCAACGCCATCAAAAACCTCAATGCAATGTTTATCAATGGCATTGCCGCCATGATTTTCATCGTCAAGGGGCTCATCGATTGGCCGATCGCGATGTTGATGGCGGCTGGGGCTATTCTTGGCGGCTACGCGGGCGCGGGCACCGCGCGACGCCTCGGCCAAAAGAATGTCCGCCGCCTCGTGATTCTCATCGGGATTACCCTGGCGGCGAGGATGTTGCTGAAGGGAAATTAAGAGTTAGTTTTCGCGATCCTCTGCGATTGATTCTCAAAGGTCGCGCGATGCCGTCGCGATGCCGCCTTTCTTTTCGTAAGTCATCGCCCTAGCCGGGAATGACCATAAATGGCCATGAAGACGCTCGGCTGGCCGAAAGATGTGGGTAAGGACAATCCATTGAAATGTATTCGGGCCGAAGGCCCAGCCGGTGACCCAGCGAAGGGCAAAGCCCTGGAAAACGGGGATCTCCCTAGAAATTCCCTTTCGGCCCAACGGACCAACAATTCGCCTCGCCCGTAAACAAATCCGGCCCGATTACTCCAGCACGCCGACCCCAACTTTGCATCGCCCTAGCGTCAACCTCCCCCGACACCCCCCAACACGCCTCTTGACGGTGTAGCCTAGATAACGCAAAATAGGGGATATGCTTTTGGTGTCGCTGTTTTAGCCAGAAAGAAGAGGCTTCAATGTCAATCGAATTGGAAGAACTTCGAAAACTGCCGATTGCCGACAAGCTTCAAATCGTGGAGCAACTTTGGGAGGACATTGCTGATTCCGGCGAGCCGTTTCCATTGCAGCCATGGCATCAGGAAGAGGCGCAGCGTCGGGTGGAGGAACTCGATCACAACCCAGAGATAGCCATCACGCGAGAGGAACTTTGGAGGCAAGTCGGCGGCAAGCATGGCTAATCGGTTACGTTTTCATCCTGCGGTATCGTCCGATTTGACCGACGCAATCGGCTATTACGATGGGATTTCACCTTTGCTGGGTGCTCGGTTCCGCAAAATGGTTGACGCGAGATTCGATCGAATCGAATCCCATCCGGAATTATTCTCGTTGGCCTTCGGCGACGTTCGATTTGCTACGGTTCGGCGATTCCCTTACGTGATCCTGTTTCGGCAGCGAAGGGAGACGATCATGGTTCTCGGCGTTTTTCACGGAGCGAGCAATCCCGAGCGATGGCGAGAACGAGCGCGCTAGGTATTTTCGACGATACCTTCCTTCTACGCTTACTGGACTTTTGCAAAGTTAGCTGAGGCATAGCCTCGCAATGAGAGAAAGGAACTCCTATCATGCGACGACAAATCGGAACCATGCTGCTTGTGGCAGCCGGCCTTTGTGCCGTTTTATCACTGGTAACTCGCGTTGCGGCGGAGGGCGTCGGCTCGCCAGTCAAGCCGGCTGAAACCAACCGACCGAAACCAAAACGCCACATGGCCTTTGCCATGCACCCGATGTGGTTGATTATCAAGGAGGACACCGTCTGTGCGGAACGGACTCCCCCCTGGGGAGCGCCGTCCATCGAGGAATACTCCAAGCGGCTCAGTCGCAATCTCCACGTCCTCGAGTCCACGCCTGGGGCGAGATTGAACTATGACTTCTCGGCCGGCGAGCTTGAGGACGTCAAGGCCATGTACCCGGACCTCGCCCAGAGGATTGGGGCAGCCATTCGACGCGGCCAATTGGGAATCGTCAACGGAACCTATAGCCAGCCTCATTTGCACACGCTTAGCCTGGAGGGATCCATCCGTCAGTTCGCGGTAGGCACGCGCTCGATCCTGGACAACTTCGGATGCCAGGTCCGAACCTACGCCATGCAGGAGCCGGGCTACACGGACCAGACGCCGCAGATCCTCAAAGCCTTCGGGTATCGCTATGCGCACCGCTGTATCGGCCCCTTTCCCACGCGACAGAAGGCATTGCCCGGCGAGACGGTGACTGGGAAGGAAGCCTTTTGCTCGTGGCGAGGTCTGGATGGCACGGAGATTCCGGCCTGGCAGCCTGGCGCTGGTCTCGGCACCGACTGCCCGGATATGAGCGAGCACCGCATGAACCCGCGTTGTGATTACGTCGTTCTCGACCAGTTCCTGGACCAAAAGATCGCGGAAGACCGCGGGGCAAGGCCCAAGATCCGCATGTTCGTTCCCTGGGGCTACATCGAAGGGAACAATGCCGATGAACTGTCCCGGTTGAATGCCTCCGCGGAAACGGCACTGGTCCAGATGGAGACCATGATGGCACTGGCCAAGCCAGCCAAGGGATGGCCGGTATCGCTGCCAGATCCGGTGCCAATGTGGAAAACCTGGCTGCTTGCTCAGCATCACGATGCCTATTGGGTCGGTGCTCCGGAACTACGGGCCAAGTGCTGCGAGTGGTTGAAAGACGTGATACGGAAGTCGTCCGGGGCGTGCTCGGAAATGCTCAAGACCGCGTATCCCGACTCGCCGGGCGGCAGGCAATCGCTGCGGTTGTTCGCGGTTTATCCGAAGAAGCACCGCGGAGTGGCCAGGGTATCGTGGGCCGGCAGTCCGCCCGAGTTCTTCCTCGCCGCCGAAGGTGGGAAGACGGCCGCACAGGTCATGCCCACGGGGCCGGACCAAGGGAAACTGCTCGTACCCTTTGAATGTGCCGGAGCCGGGCAGGCGGAACTTATCGCCGGCGAAACAGGGCCAAGGACTGTCTCGCCGGAACAGATCGCGTCCGACTGGGTGTTCAACAATGATTATTTCTCCGCCACTTTCCAGCGAGACGGCTCGATCAAGAACATCCGCACGAAGCAAGGCACCAAAATCCTCGACGGCAAATCGCCCGCGGCTGCGATCTCGGCTACGATAAGCGGAAAAGCGGCATGTTTCGAGTCGACGGTCAATAGTGCTCGCCTGTGGAAAGGCCCGGTGGCGGATGTTCTGGAGTCTTCCGGATCGATCGGCACGATCCCGGTTACCCGCCGCCTCGTCCTTTACCACCACATGCCCTGGTTTGAGATGGAGGTCCAGTGTGACTTCAAGAACGACAGCGTTGGCGGCTTTTACGATGACCGTACCAAACTTGCTCTGCAATGGCCCATCGAAGGAAGCACGTCGCTTGTTCATGGCATCGGTGGCGGCAGCATCGTGGCCGATGAGCCGGCAACGGCGTTCTACCCCGTGAACTGGCTTGATCTGGCCGGTGACGCCGGCGGGCTTGCCATGATCGACTTCGGCACGTTGAAGCATTGCCAAAGGGATGGCAAGCTCCATGTCGTCCTGGCCTGGGGTGGAGATACCGCGCATTTTGGAAATCGCGTGGATCGAAACAACAGCGATTGGTCGAAGCGGCTGGATCTGCGGCTGAACGGCCGCCAGTTGTTCCGGTTCGTCTACTATCCACACGACGGTGACTGGCGAAGCGCAGGTGTTCCGGACGTGGCCATGTCGCTTTTGAGGCCGCCCGTTGCCGGCACAAGGCTAGGCCCGCGCGATGGGAAACCGACGTCGAAGTTCCTTTTGGCGTTGGAGGGCAACCTCATTCCCACGTCGGTCGAATCAGTTGGCAGCCGTATTGTCTGTCGAGTATACGAGCCTTTTGGGATGCACCCGACATGCGTTCTCAGGCATTTCGGCAAGAAGGTTATTCCGCAAATCCGAGACGTCGCCGGGAACCCGGTGACCGCGCTCCGCGCGTGGGGAATCGCCAACCTTGTCGTGGACCCTCCCGCCGCGGGTTCTGAGTAGGGAGAAGTTCGCCGCGCCTTTGCTTCCGCATGTTCACATTCCGCGCAATGAGTTACACCGTCTTCTTCACGTTTTTGCGCATGACAGGACTGAACCGCTCATCGGGCATCACCATGGCCGTGATCCGCAGGCCAAACTTGTCACCGACCTTCACGACTTCGCCGGAGGCCACGGCCTGATTGCCAACCTCCAGATCAAGCATCTCTTCGCACGACTTGTCGAACTGGATGATCGAGCCAGGACCAATCTCAATGATGCGGCTTAGCTTCTGCCGCTTCTCGGCCAAGGTGACCACCACGGGCACTTTGATCCGCAAGAGACTTCGAGTGTAGGGCGGCAGGTCGCCGGATGTGAGCGGCAACGTCGGCTTCTCGACTCGCTTTGACGGCGGCTGCCCAATCAGTTCCTTTGCCGGATGCAGCATGGGCGGCGGTGCGGGCGACGGTACGGCAAACAGGCCATCAGGATTCTTCACCGGCCAGAGAATACCGATCGTGCCTACGGCCTGCCCGCCCTTGCTGACGGCAAGCGGGACCATCGGGGCATCCTGGGCCACGCCACCCCGGCCTAGGGCGTCACCCAGGTTCGTGACCCAACGTGCGATGAAATCGCTCGCCATCCAGGTTTCCGGCAGCAGGTTCATGCCCAATTCCTGGGCTAATGTCGCCAGCTTGCTTTCGCCTGTCTTGTCGGGCTGGGCGCACCATGCCGGCAAAAAACCCTTGGCCGCCGGGATCGTCATGACGACGGTCGTCTGGTCGGTCTTCAGCAGGATGATCAGTCCCTTGCCCTTGAGATCGAGTTGCGCTGCGGCCGACTGCAACGTGCCCTGCGAGCCGAGGGTCGTTTGCACATCCCCCTCGAAGGTCCGGGCCAGCGCGGCACCCGCCTCTTCGGCACCTACCTTGCAGGCAGCCAGCACATCGTTGACAAATTGTGGAAGGGCCTCGGGCATGGAATTATTGCTAGAAAAGGTCTGCTTCTGTGGGGACTTCTCCTCAATTGGTCGGCAATTTTGGCGGCAAGCTTTACTTAATCGTTACAGCCGGAGGATTTAGGGGGATCCGGCCGGGGATCCGCGCGAATTTCGAGGTTCGCGCGGAAGAGGGCGGGCGGAAATATCATTGGAAGTAGGGTGGGGAGAGTGAAACGAGCCCCACCAAAAGCGGACCGCAACAGAATTGGTGGGGTTCGCTGCGCTCTCCCCACCCTACAATTATTCGCGTTCCGCACCTAGCGGAATCGCCACTTTCCTCCCTTCCAGCCCCCCTGGACGGCACCCCTGGACAACACCCTTATTTCCACGCGTTCCGACAAAGGTTACAATACTTATGGACTCGGGACTGAACACAAGATGGCCTTTGAAGGAAGGGGTATATCATGGCCAAAAAAAAGAAAGCGAAGAAAGCCAGCGACCCCAAGGCTCGGCGACCGGCGAAGTCGCAGGGATTTGCTCCCTCCGCGTCGGGTTCCGTGGAAGGGCATTTGCAGAAGTGTACTTCTGGTCGAGGAAAACCTCGCAACCCCTTAGCCATCGCTCAGGAAATCGCCGATCTGGCCTGGAATGCCCCGCATCCCCAAGGACAAGCGGAATTGGCACGGCAGGCATTGAACGTGTCGCCCGATTGCGCAGATGCCTACGCGATTCTGGCCAACCAAGCTACTTCTCGCGACCAAGCCAGGCAACTCCTGGAAGAGGGCATGGCCGCCGGCCAGCGGGCAATCGGTTCAAAAGCTTTCGAGACGTCGACGGGCCTCTTCTGGCTCGATCAACGGACGCGCCCCTACATGCGGGCCCGGCTGGGGTTGGCCCAATGTCTGTGGGAGTCGGGCCAGCGAGTTCAGGCGGTCGAGCATTATGCGGAAATGCTACGGCTGAATCCCAACGACAATCAGGGCGTGCGATATTTGCTCCTCGGTGCCTTGGTGGATCTGGACCGCGACGACGATGCCCAACGCCTGATACAGCGTTACGATCAAGAAGGTTCGGCTGACTGGAACTACACAACTGCCTTGCTGGCCTTTCGCCGCGAGGGCGATTCGGCCATTTCCCGCAGCTTATTGTGGGCGGCTTCCCACATGAATCAGTACGTTCCTAGTTACCTAGTCGGCAACAAGAGCATGCCCTCGCTGCCGCCATCCTCTGTCCGTCTCGGCGGCGAAGACGAGGCCATCAGTTACGCCACTCAGTTCCTTTGCACCTGGCGAAATTCCGTGGGGGCAATCCCCTGGTTGCGAAAGACACTCAAAATACCATTGCCCAAACCGCCAAAACCCCGCAAACCCGCTTGGTCGCTCTTTCGCCATGCGTTCCTGCGACTGCCGCAGGTCGATGAGGAGGTCTGGCAATTGGAGGTCTGCCGTCTGCCACTTTCGCACGCCGATGGCGATGCGTATCGTCCACCCTGGGCGTTAGTGTTGTGGAATTACACGGAAGACACCATTCTCACCTTCGAGGCGGGCGACACCCAGCCAACCGTGGGAGATACATGGAACGTGCTGATTGAGGCATTGTTGCGTCCCCGATTCGGCGAGCCGCACCGGCCGGTGGAGATCCAGGTGCGGCGCAAGGCATTCCTCAAGGCATGGCAGGAAAAGCTCCAGCAGATTGGCATTTCGTGCCGGATTTACGATGCGTTGGACGGACTGGACCGCGTGATGGAAAACCTACTGCCGGCCTCGACCAGCGTACGGCGATTCCTCGAAGGATCGGAATCCCCAGTCTCGTTCGATCTCGACGAACTGGCCTCCTTGCCGCAGAACATGGGCGAGTCGTGGCAAGCCGACGTCCGCCGCCTGCCCGGCTGGCTGGAGCAGGCCGGCGAACTGAGGCGTCCCTGGGCATCGCTGGTTACCAGCCGCGACGAGCATACGGTACTGACCCAGAACCTCGCCATGGAGCCGCCACCCGATGAGTGGATCTGGAAAAATGTTGTTGACGCCGTTTATCGCCCACTCATGGGCGAGCCTCATCGCCCGGGCATTGTGGAGGTCAGCAGCGACACCTTCCAACAGGTGCTTTACGATCGGCTGAACGCTATCGGCGTGCGGTGCGTCGTCGCCGATGATCTGGAGCAGATCGACGAGATTTTTCGGCAGCTTGGAAAGTTCCTTTCCGGCGGCAGGGCCGCGCCGCCGCTGGTCGAAGTGCCCGGTGTGCAACTTGACCAAGTTCGTAGTTTTTATGAAGCGGCAGCCGGCTTTTATCGTGCGGCTCCCTGGCGGCTTGTACCCGGCGACACCACCCTGAAGATCCAGTGCCGGAAGTTCAGCACGCACACCTGGTACGGAGTGGTCATGGGCCAGAGCGGTTTGGTGCTGGGTCTTGCCCTGTATGAAGATCTGAACATGCTCCGGCAGTTGTTTACCGGGTCCGACCGTGACGACGAAATGTCGCGGCAAGCTACGGGACTCTCGGTCATGTATGGCGAGGCATTTGAGATTCCCATCGCCGACCTCGAATCCGCCGAACGCCATGCTTGGCCGGTTGCCGGCCCAGAGGCCTATCCCAATCCCGTTTATGTGAACCCAGGCCGCTCCATGCGACCACCGTTGGCATGGGAGCTGGAATTGCTGGAGGGCTGCCTGCGTGCGATTCCACAATTTTTGCAAAGCGGTGCCAAGAGTGCTACGATCGAGGTATCCTGCTCGCGTACGAGCTTGCTATTTCAGTTATCGCAGATGGAGGAAATGTAACTTATTGGGTGGTGCATGAACTCTAGCGGAAATAACTTCCAGCCTTACAAAGGACGTGTAAAACCTGTTCGCCGCATGTTGATGGAAAGACAGTTATCGACATCGCCGCAAACCCCGCGAACCGCGACCACCCGTTATCAACTTGCCATCAACTGCCAACCAACGTGCATTCAACGGTTTTTCCACACAAAAATTTAACGGATCGCCTTGCCTAAAGCATTGCTAGATAAGCCTATTACGTTAACCGCTTACTTCATTATCAACAAATTCTCTCGGCTTATTAATACTACTATTATATCTAAAGATTATAAATAAGAATAAGAAGACGACCAGGGATTCGAGCGTCTCGGAGATGCTTGATCAAGGGTCGTGAAACCACGAAAGATTGTCGTCACCTAAACCACAACACCAGGAAACCTACCCATGTCACCGTGCTTGTTTTCGTCGATTTCTGTAATCCTCTTGTCCTTGGCAGCCGTTGTGCATGGCGAGGATACTCAACACCGCAATCTCTCCGCCGTGCCGTTCAATGAAGTCAAGGTTCAGGACGAGTTCTGGACTCCGCGAATCCAGACGAACCGCGAAAAGTCGCTGCCGCACAACTTCAAGTGGTGTGAAAAGACCGGGCGGATCAGCAATTTCGCCAAGGCCGGCGGACTGATGCCGGGGAAGTTCCAAGGCATCTTCTTCAACGATTCCGACGTTTACAAGGTTTTGGAAGGTGCGTCCTACTCACTGGCCGACAAGCCCGATGCCGCGCTGGAAAAAACCGTCGATGACGTGATCGCCAAGATCGCTGCCGCCCAACAGGAAGACGGCTACTTGAACTGTTTCTACACGATCGCCAAGCCTGGCCAGCGATGGACCAATCTCAAGGACATGCACGAACTCTACTGCGGCGGCCACATGATCGAGGCGGCCGTGGCCCATTACCGTGCGACCGGCAAGAAAACATTCCTCGACGTGGCCATAAAGTTTGCCGATCACGTTGATCGGACTTTCGGTCCTCGGAAGCGGCATGGAGTACCAGGGCATGAGGAGATCGAATTGGCCCTGGTCAAGCTCTATCAGGCGACCGGCCAGCAACGCTACCTCGACCTTGCCAAATTCTTCATCGATATTCGCGGTGACAAGGCGCAGCGCGAGATATGGGGCCCCTATCACCAGGACCACATTCCGGTCCGCAAGCAGAGCGAGATCGTGGGCCATGCGGTGCGGGCGATGTATTTGTACTCGGGCGTGGCCGATGTGGCGGCCTACTCTCGCGACCAGGAACTGATCGATGCCATGCACCGGCTGTGGAAGAACGCAGTCGAAGAGAAGATGTACATAACCGGTGGAATCGGCGCGAGGCACGCCAGCGAGGCATTTGGCGATGCCTACGAACTACCCAACGACTCGGCCTATTGCGAGACCTGCGCCGCCATCGGACTGGCCCTCTGGGCACACCGCCTGAATCTAATGCACGGAGAAGCCCAATACGCCGATGTGCTGGAGCGGGCACTCTACAACGGCATCCTCTCGGGTATCGCGCTGGGCGGTGAGCGTTTCTTTTACGTCAACCCACTCGCTTCCAACGGCAGCCACCATCGCCAGCCGTTCTTCGACTGTGCCTGCTGCCCGTCCAATGTGGTGCGGTTCGTGCCTTCGGTGCCCGGTTATGTCTACGCGGTCGGCGAAAGTCGTTCGCCACTCCCCTCGACCGAGAAGTCGAGCAAGGAAAACGCAGGCCGCGACGCGAGCAAGACAATCCATGTGAACCTGTACGTGGCGGGCACGGCAAAAATCAAAATTGGAGAGCACACGGTAAAACTCACCCAGGAAACGCGTTATCCCTGGGATGGAAAAGTGAAGCTCTCGATCGAGCCTGATCGCCTCGACGTCTTCGCCATCTGCCTGCGGATTCCCTCCTGGTGCAAAGATGCTCGGGTGAAAGTTTGCGGATTGGCCGTGAAGAAACTGGACATTGAGCGTGGATACCTCCAGTTGAATGGGCCATGGCACTCTGGCGACGTGATCGAGTTGGATATGCCGATGGAAATTCAGCGGATCGAGGCCCATCCGCAGGTCAAGGCCGATGCCGGCCGCGTCGCCCTTCAGCGTGGGCCGATCGTCTACTGCTTCGAGGCGGTCGACAATGGCGGCCACGTGCGGGACATGGTTCTACCGCACGATCCTAAATTCACTGCCGAGTACCGCAAGGAGCTACTGGGCGGTGTGACCGTGATCAAGGCTGTGGACACCAAGGGCCGCGAGATTCTCGCGGTGCCTTATCATGTCTGGGACCATCGCCAGCCGGGCGAGATGGCCGTATGGGTCACCCAGGACGGCAAGCCGGCAGCACCCAAGGCAGACGATCCAGCTTGGCAGGGCAAGCTCTATCGTCCAGTTGAAATCCGAAATCCGAAGCGCGAAATCCTAAACAAATCGGAAATAAAAATTTGAAATGACCAAAACACAGAGTTTCCCCGGTTTTGAACCTTTTCCCCTTTAAAAAATCGAAATTAAGAGAAAGGGACGCGTAATTTTGCGCGGTCGTGTATAATAATAGGGTAGAGAAAAATGGCTCTCTGCCAAGTTTGTGGTGCGGGCGTCTCGCCAGCCTGGTTCAACCACAACATCTTGGGTAGGCGGGACGCTCGCACCACAATTATCCGCAAACCCGGCGGAGAGCCGGAAAAACATGTCTTGTGGCAGTGAAAATTTAGGAGATTCAATATGACAAGCGGGACGGCCTTGCTTCTTGACGGCAGCCTCAAGGCGGACGGGACGATTCAACTGGACCGCCTACCTAGCGTGCGGCCCGGTCGCGTTCGGATCACCATGCGCCCTCTATCCGCGTCGGAACGGGGCGACGAGTGTCTTCCTGATGGCCCATGGCAGGACGACACCGTTTCCGCTCCCATCGACCTGCCGCTTTCCGGCTCGTTCGATCGAGTCACATTGCGGCAAGCGCACGCGTTGCTTCCCGACCCGCCAGCAACGGACGAGGAGAGGGGATGATATACGCGCGTCCGGGCGTGGAAGAGTCCGTCACGCAAGGGATATTCTTGACGACTGTCCCTTGTTACTTTGGGAGGTGGCGGCGCATCCCGGTGCCGATGCGATGGCGGCGACGATCCGAACGCGCATTGTGGTCTTGACGCAGGCTTGTGATTTGGCCTGGGGCAAGGCAACTCGAGTGTTGGTCGCGGTGGTTCATTCTGCCCGATACTTGGTCGAACAAGGAGTAGTGACTGCAAAGACGGTCCACGATCAAATTCGCACGCATCGTGTGTATGGGTGGTATTTTTTGCCGGATGGGCTGTCGGTCGAGGAGTCGATCGTCGATCTTCGCAATTTGCACACAATCCCAAGAGTCATGCTTGAGCAATTGGCTCGCGACGGAAAACGCGTTTGCCGGATCACGACTCCGTACCGAGAACATTTGGCGCAGCATTTTTCCACGACTTATTCTCGCATCGGCCTGCCGGAGCCTTATCCGAGTCGACCGGAGTAGGGCTCGTGGGCGAAACCGTGAACCTTGTCCGAGAGCTCGATCTGACGACCGAGAAACCGTAGGGCCAATTACTAGGGCTTGACCGTGAAGTCGATTGACGACTGGCCGACCTTGCGGCCCAAGGTGTCTTCGATGGTAAGTTGCAAGGTATAGCGTCCTGGAATCAGACGCGGCAGGTAATAGAGTTTGCTGACAAAGAAGTCGTGCCGCTCTGTCTGGTAGTACTCTTCGGCAGAGGTTGAACCATAGTCGACCATGCGATTGCCGCGGTTGTCAAAGATCTGGCCGTTGATTTTCACAGACCAGTGATATCCTTTTGTTGACGATTCAATACGCAGGTTATCGATTTCGGCGTAAAGCAACACTTTTTGGCCCGGGGTGAATTCCGTGTTCTTCAGGGCATCGAACGAGCCAAATCGAGACACTTCGGTGCAGAAGGTCAGGTTACGAACGGCCAGCGGCGCGGTCTCGCCCAATTGCGTCAAGGCCTCGCTCAGGATTCGCTTGGTCGCAGCCGCGCGGCGGGCCACATCAGGTGTTTTTTCGGCGTCCATCCAGGTCGAGATCCCGTAGATTTGCGAGGACCAATAGTCCCGAGACGCTTGGGGTGCTGTCGGTAGCGGACGCATGGCATCGTCACGGCGACCAGCCAAGAGATAAAGCATGCGCAGCCGAGCCTGCAAGGCAATGTCGCTTTCGCTTTTCGATCCGGCCTTCGATTCCTGCTCGATCGAACGGATGGCAGCGGTCAGATGGGTATGCCAGTCGGTCTCGGAAAGCGGCGCGCCGGCGACTGGAGCCGCCAGGCCCGTCGGAACAACGGCACTTGCCGATACCTCACTGCGAGTTGCCGCCAGTCTCGCCGCAGTCGTCGGAGGCTCCGGGGGTGCGTCACGGGCCTCGCTTGGTTTTCCGACGGCGGGTGCGGCAGTGATCGAACGGGCATCCATTCCGCCCATCACCGATGGCTCGGGTGCCAAGGCCGAGCGGTTGTCCAGGTTGACGATCGAGAGCAAATTGGGCTGCGGCACCAAAGCCGCCATGGGTTCACTCCCCGAGGCGGCTGCGATTGCACTCCCCTCGCCCGGATGCAGGAGGGTGGCCTGGGGTGAGGGCGACATACTCCCCTCTTCCGTACGCGGGAGAGGAGCCGATAACATACTCCCCTCTCCCTTCGGGAGAGGGGCATGGGGTGAGGGCGATTTCAGCTCAAAGCGGGTTTCTTGCTCACCCGCAACCGTTGACTTCTTTTCCGGATCGTCTCGCGGTGCGGGCAAGGCCGTGGTTTCCTGTTTTTGTTTCTCGGCCTCGCGTTGTTCTTCGCGACGCTTATACGCGGCTTCGGCCTGGAATGTTTTCAGAACCATTGGCCAAAGGCTGGGTTCCACTAGTTTCAGATCGGCCATCAGCTTGTCTTGTGCTACGGGATCGATTACCCCGACCTGTTGAAGCTCAGTCATCACCTGCTGTAGGGATTGTGCATCGGTCTGAGGGCCGGCCGGGCTACCGGAAGATTTGGGTGGCGTGGGCGAGCTTGCTTTGGCATCGCCAGAAACCTGTTTTGCAGGACTGCTATTGTGCGAACCCCAGGGCCAGGGCGTGGTTGCACAGCCAGCCAGCAACGCAAAACCAATAGCCGCAAAGGCCAAGGTTCTGCGAATTTCGGTCCGGTGATTGAAGCGACGGTCGTCCATGCTGCCCACAGACCACGTTGAAAATACCCATACAATAGGGGGCGGATTGTAATAAATCGCTCAAGAACGTGCAAGGGGGAAAAACCCCCGCACGGAACCTGCCGGCCGAAGAGGATGCGACAGCAGGGGTTATTTTCGATCTTTTTCTACAACGCAAACCGCTCGCGGAGGAATTTTGCCACGTCCTCCCACTTCTCGGCCGCTTTTTCAAAATCGACCTGCATTGCCCGGATCGTCCGCGGAGTCTTGATCGGCGGCTGGGTGATCACGTCGGGATTCAGCGGCACCTGGGCACTGAGGCCTTCGGCTAGCTTGGCCTCGACCTGCGGCGAAAGGAGGTAATCGACCAGCTCGTGGGCCTCGGCCGTGTGCGGCGAACCTTTGATCACGGCTAAAGTGTTGGGAATATAAAGTGTGCCGATCTGCCCGGCCTCTTGGTCCGGGTAGATGATTTCGACAGGCATCCCTCCCTGAATCTCTTCGTAAGCGTCGTCGGTATCGGTGATGCCGAAATCGATCTCGCCATGGGAGACCGCCCGAGCCACCTGCTTGTTGCCGGAGAGAATTTTGACCCCATTGGCCTTGAGTTTGTCGAAAAACTCCTCTGCCCTTTCATCGCCCCAGACCGCAAACAGGCAGGCCGCGTGGGTAGCCGTGGTGCCGAAGAGCGGCTTGGCCATGCCGATCCGCCCTTTCCACTTGGCGTCGGTCAGATCGTTGATCGACTGCGGCCACTGCTCCTTTGGCGTCCGCCGCGTATTGACCAGCAAAATCCTTGCCCGGGCGGCCAGACCGTGCCAGAGGCCATCTTTTGAGCGATACATTGCCGGATAGCGTTCGGCAATTTTCGGGCGATAGACATCCAGCAGCCCCTTCCGGGCCAGTCGCAGCGTGAGGAGGATTTCATTATTCCAGAAAATATCGCATCGCGGCCGGTCGGCCTCGGCAACGATCGCGTTGGCTAGGCCAACCGTTTTGGTGGATTCCGCGTCGAACTTCGACCGGACGGCGATACCGGTGGTTTTGGTAAAATCCTCGAAGATCGGTTTAGAAAATTCTTCGTCCAGAGCCGTATAGACAACCACCTCCGGGCCGGAGGATGCCCAGCAGCCAGGGAGGAGAAGGAAGATGAGAAGAACAAGGATTGGCATATTCACAACTCCGGACCTAGTCCAATTCTAAACAATTCTGAAATTACCTATTTGTATCAATGTTCTTTATCGCCGGCTGCGGCGGTACGGCCAGCGACGCGGGGAAATCGAGTCCGCCGGCGATAAAGACTACGGAACCGACCACTTCTGGCAAAGCGGCCGACGCCGCCAAGGCAGCCGCACCAACGGCGGAGTCGGCCAGCGGCTCGGTTGCGGTACTCAATGCCGCCCAGCCTGTAGTGAAAGTTGACGAAGCCGGAGAGGAAGGACAAGGAAGACTAACGTCGCCGCTTGTTCCGACGGCATCTTACCTCGTAGTCTGCCACGAAGGCTGGCCACTGCTCGACGCGGCTACCAATGAATATATTGGCCGTTGACGCCCTTCCAGTGGCCGAGGCCGCCATTGAACCAGTACAGATTCTTCTCTTCCGGGTCGGGAGAGATGAACCACGGATTCAGGATGAAGATCTTGGCGACACTGTCGTACTTGTGATCGGTCACCTGCTCGACCCCGGAAACCACGATGACGTGCGAGTTAGTGTTCCAGGCACCGATTGCGATCATCGGACCGAAGTTTCGCACCGCGTTGGTGAGCTGATCGAGAGTGAGTTCGCCGCCGGCACCCCACCGAAACCCGAGTGCCTTCGCCATAGGAACAGCATCCCCATGGTCGATACCGAACTTATACCAGAGATCGAAATCCACGCGGGCATCGTCCGACTTGCGCAGATTCTTCTCTATATCTCCAGCGGGGAGCCCTTTCCACTTGTAGAGCACCTGGCACGATGCGAGCCAGCAAGTAGACGGGTTAATCTGTTCGATGCGACTCGGCTTTGGCATTGCCCACACGATGTTCGCCATGATAAAGACATCCCTTTCCCTTCTTCGCAATCACCTCTAAAGTGACGGTCTAACAATTTGACTCCCAACCGTGCTGAATTCTAACCAGGAAAACTGGTGGGGCAAGCCCCTGGACAATCCCCGGCTGGTCTGCCAGACTGCGCCGTCGATGATCCGCACGCAAACGAGCTTGGTTCATTCTTCTGAGGTATAGGGTTACACTCTACGGCCTTGCCCACGGAGCCCAATCAAATCACCACCCAGGCCCGCATCGTGGCACAACGGCACGCCTAGTGGGGCTTTAGGCTCAGCTCCACGGCCATGTGGTGCCGACGACGTTAAAACCCGAGTCGATTCATAGTGCAGGGTCGGAGCAATCCGGCCTTGTGGCGTTTCTTGCCCCGCCTGACTCCCTATCGCCGGAGCAGGGTGCCGTCGATCCCCCTTTGTAACCTGCGTCGGTCACCCCTCCGCAGGCAAGGAAATAACCCACTACCCTCCATGATTGGCAGTCGAGACCAGACTTAACGTGGCAAGTTTGCCACCGAGCGGCTCATTTTTCTGGCTCTCCGCCAAGTTTGTGGTGCGGGCGTCTCGCCTGCCTGGTTCAACCACAACATCTTGGGCAGGCGGGACGCCCGCACCACAATTATCCGCAAACCCGGCGGGGAGCCATTTTTCTTGACATCCCCTGCCGCGCCCCATGACTTCAGGCGATCAGCGACAACGCGGCCTGCTCGGCTACGCTTAACGACGGCGGATAACGAGAAGGACTGTGGAACCTGAAAGCGAAGAAAGGTGGGCGGATTAAGAATCTATCTCAGAACGCACCGCGGAGGACGCAGAGGGACGCGGAGGGGAGGGGGAACCACGAAAGGCACGAAAAGACACGAAAAGGGGAAAAAGACAGGAAGATAAAAGGCAGGAATCTTTATTTCCCTCTAGCCGTGTTATCCGTGGTTCATCTCTTTCTTTCTTATATTTCTGCTCCTCATATTTCTGTCGAAAGAATTGATTGGGATTCACCGCGAGAGAACGCAAAGGCCGCAAAAGAAAGATTCTCTTCTCTGCGCTCCTTTGTGTTCCTTTGCGGTGAATCCTCTTGGAAAATGGGGGGGAGATCGACCGCGGAGGACGCAGAGAATCGCAGAGGCCCTCAATTAGGATTCATCCTCCGCGTACCTTCGCGTCCTCTGCGGTGAAAAAGACTTTTTGAGATAGTTTCTAAGAACAAGATAAACCAGTAGGGTGTCGATTTGTGGACGTAAGAACGGTCCGGAGTCAAGAAGAACAAAATCTCGCTGCCAGAACTCCCCCTTGTGCCGCTTCATCTTTAAGCAAGTCGGACTTGATGCAACTTTGCTTTGATGGACCGGACCCATTGGCTTGACATTCCGGGATCGCCGAGTCATACTCATGGGTATCCCTCTTGCTGACCCCGCAGGGTGGCCGGGCCAGCAGCATAGGGGACTAACCTACCTTGAGTGCGGTTTGCTTGCCCCCCTACAAGATCCCGCATGCAAGATTCGACCCACCCTACCAATTCGTGCAAAGTTGCTAAAGCGAAGGAAAACCATGGTGAAATGTTTCATTAGAAGAATTGTCGGCCTGACGGCCGCGTGTCTGGCACTCTTGGCGGTTGCCGGGCCGGTCTCCGCATGGGAGCCCAATGAAAAAGACCTGGACACGGCGATCAACACAGGCGACTTCAGTGGATTCTTTGCCAACGTGTCCGCCTGGTTAGATCAGAAGACACCTTCCGATTCCGGCAAGATCACGGAAGCCGCCATGACCACTCTGGTCAAGGAACCGGTTTTCAGGAACGCCCTGAACCAGCGGCGGTTCATGGAGACGCACGGTGTTGCCAAGCTTGACGCTTTCGCAAAAGTCGAAGCCAAGAGGCCATTTCTGGCATGGGTGATGAAGAGCACCGAACGCATGGATCTCTACATGGAGTACGCGACGCCTGGAATCGATGCGCTGGATCGCTGGTACAAGCTCTATACCGAAGATCCGGAATCGAGGCAGGGAATGTACTTCCGGATGGCCATGGCAGCATCCCTCTGGCCGCCGGGCGGCGTGGGCCAATACCGGGGCACCGAGGCCATCGAGTGGCAAAAACGTTACAACAATTTCAAGACTGCGCATAAGAACAAGGACCTGGTGCCGAGCTTCGACCATTTAATGGTTTGTGATTATGGCAGGTGTCTGAACTGCATCGGCGCGGATACCGACATGAACTGGGCGCGGCAGATGATCCACGACTGGCGCCCCGACCTCCTGGAGAAAGAGCAGATTCACAAGATCGTGAGCGAGGTCTGGCGCAGATGGTCTCCGTTTGGCTTCACAAACGGTTACATTACCGTGATGGAGGGCGGCGGCAAGTGCGGTCCAAGGGGTATGTTTGGCCAGTTCGTATGCAACGCTCTGGGCGTTCCTGCCATAGGCGTGGGACAGCCGCAGCATTGCACTTTCGCCGCGAGGTGCGATTACCCGGAAACCGAGCCGCAGGCCGGCAGTCTCTGGAAAGTCTACCAGGGCCGCGGGTGGGAGTTCTCGGATTGTGGCGGCTGCAATGGCGCCCAGTTTACCGCACAGGAGGCCCTGAAGTACCGCACGGCCGAGTGGTCCCTCGTTCAGCACCTGAACTGGCTGGCATCCGTGCTTTCCACGAAGGAACGGGCTGCTGCCGTCAAGGCCCTGGCCGTGAAGGTCGTGAAGCCCGTGAACACAACGCATCCGATGGGGGTCCCGGCATCCGAATGCGACGTTGTCTTCTTCGGGAAGCACGACAAGACCGACCCCTCGAAGAAGGACGCTCCCATCGACTATAACGCGGAAGGGCCCGCTGCGGCAACGGACGCATCGAACACGGCCTCGAAGCCTGCTCGCGTGAAGGAAGAGCCATTCAAGGTGGCGCCGGGCGTCATTCACGTGAAAGCCGACGCGTTTAGCAAGTGTTTCGCTGAACCTGCCTATCCCACGGAACAGACCGGGCAAGTCTTTGTTTTCGACGCTTGGACTGGCGGCAAGCAGCTCTATTTCCAGAGGAATATGACGACCAGTTGGGCGGATTACGTGATCGATGTGCCGGAAGCAGGAACCTACGCACTGGAAGTGATGCTTGCGGCGGTAAATCGCGATCAGGTGCTGGAAGTGAGTTGTGGTGAAGAAAAACTCGGTACGGTCAAGATTCCCGGCACGACCGGACTGTGGAAAAAGATGGAGCCGGTGGAGGTGAAGCTGAAGAAGGGGACTCAGACCCTGAGGATCACTTCCCCATCCATGCAAAGGGGAATATCGATCCGGTGGTTCGATTTGATTCCGAAACGATAAGGCGTCGCGGGATTATCAAGCGTTGACTGGTAGCGGCGGCGGGCATGGTCGCTCCACCTGGCGGAGGTCGCTGCGCCTAGCCCTGATATGGGATCTCTACAACGAGCCGATCAACGGGATCGGGGATGCGACTTTGCGGCCTTGATCATAACCTTGCCAACTGCTAGCAATGACGGCAGGCCGTAGGGTGCGTGGAGCGAACCGGCCGGGAAATGGTGGGTTGCGCAGGAAGTTTAGACGCTGAAAGCACTTGCCGCTGTTCCAGATCCGTTCGCGTAACGCACCATTCGATGCTTCACCCACCCTACGTCGAGCTAGCAGTGACAGCAGTTGGTAAACTTATGATCAAGGCCGACTTTGCTATTGCTGACGAAAGTTTATCACGAAAAGGACGGGGTGCTGTTCGGCGACCCATCTATGGGATTGTTGCCCGTTTTTAGGCTAATTTAGCACCGAGCGGCTGCGCACGACTCGACCTGCGGTACAAACAGCGTACCCGGTAACTTGCGGCAGAATGGCACTGAGGGAATAAATCCTTCCTCGCAGGGGGGGCATTGACATCGGACGCGGTTGTATTAGGATGGAACTTGTTCCCTCGCAAAATAATCCCATGCAAGGAATCTGGCTTACCGCCATGTGCAAACTCGACCACGACCAACTTCTGCCTGCTGAAGTCCAAAAGGCACTGGCGCATCTGCATAGGGCGTACGAATTTGCATTGGACGTTCAGATCGACATTTGGGAGTTCGCCGAACCGCTACCAAACCTTGTCGCGCTCGGCGTGGAGGAAAGCAGCCTGCGATGGTTGGTCTTGAAAGGGTACGCCGAACACGCCCGCGAACTGACGACGTTCCAGGAAGCGGATCGTCGCTTTCGTCCCAGCCCAAACATCTCCTTCACCCCCAAGACGTGCTTCGTGCTCACAAAGGCTGGAACAGAGTTCCTTCGCGACATGCAGCAAGAGGCCGTCCCCACGCTACCTGCTTCCATCCTGCACTTTCCCCCGTCGGCAGCCGCTTGGGATGCTGACCTTCCTCATTGGGACTCCGACCTGCGCGTCCTTGTTATCGGCGGACGGCTCGTGAAACAGTACCGGCAACCCGCCTCAAACCAAGAGGCGGTGCTGGATGCGTTCGAGCGAGCAAGGTGGCCGCACATCATCACCGATCCCATGCCGCCGGTCGATGATATCTGTTCCGACACGCGGCTGCGGGAAACGATCCGGCGGTTGAACACCAACCAGACGACGCGTCTTCTCCGCTTCCACGGCGACGGCACCGGCAGGCGGGTGCGCTGGGAGAGGGTTATTCCGCTGGAAGTTGCCGGGCGACTGACGCGAAAAGCCGCGTAAGGACCGGCGCAGAAATAACTGTCGTGTTTTGCCCACTCGCCGAGCAGGGGCAGACGGCACACGGAGTGTGCCTGCTACTTTTCTTGCGACAGTTATTTCTGCGCCGGTCCTAAACGTCCTGCCCAAGATCAACTCCCCCAGCCTCTTCGTAGCCTAACGTAGACCAGTTCTGGCATCTCGGCAGTCGGTTTCTTGCGCCAGTGCGCCCATAGAGCGCCCATAGAGCGGCTATTGTGCGCCCGACATTCGGCATTTTAGAATTATAGAACTGTTAAGGAGTGGTAACGAAACCAATTTTTTGAAAAGGGTGCTTTCATGTCGAGGAAACTTGAGCTTGTTCGTGAGTTTTACAAGGTAAGCAGATTCAATGGGACGGCTTATTGCCGCAACGCCGGGTCTCGGGCAAGCCGCTGGCTTGTGGTTCACGCACTTGCCGTATCCGCTCTCCTCTGGTCCGGCCCAACACAAGCAGCCATCATGACCGCCTTCTGGAAAGGCGGCTTCACCGGGGGGAACAACGTATGGTCGGCAACTAACGGCAGCACGCAGAGCAACTGGGTCGCAACGCTCGGCGGGGTGAACCAGCCTTTCGTGCCCGACTCCGGCACGGACGTGGTCTTCTCAAACTCGACGGTTACAACGTCTCCGAACAACACGACTCTGGGGGCGAACATGGCCATCCATAGTCTGACGATTAACGACACCAACAATACACTGAACCTCAACGCCGACAGTTACACATTAACGATCGGCAGCGGTGGCATCAGCCTAATCACCGGTCCGCAGAACTCGACCGAAACCATCAACGCCAACCTGATCCTGAGTGCGGCCCAGACATGGACGAATAACAGCCCGTACGTTAGCGGTTCCCCCAATGCCGGCAACAACATCCTGGCCGTCAACGGCAATGTGAACAACAATGGGAACCTACTTACCGTCAACTCCGTCGCAGGTCAATACGGGTGCAATCCCGTTTTGCGTAGCGAATTTCCCGCGTTTTTCCGGGGTACATGACCATTGGTGATTGGCGTTCAAGTTTTAGAACTCATTGCCTGAGGCTCCCATTCCCAATCGGTTCGACCATC
>Ga0194057_10000220_pt1 | contig 29256 bp, 27 predicted proteins | sample SepL4415m_MetaG_FD_155474 | JGI IMG/M metagenome (GOLD analysis project Ga0194057, IMG submission 155474) | Anoxic zone freshwater microbial communities from boreal shield lake in IISD Experimental Lakes Area, Ontario, Canada - Sep2016-L442-15m | ecosystem: Environmental > Aquatic > Freshwater... | reverse complement strand
CATGATCTCTACTGGCAGATCATAGAGCTCACGAGCGAGCTCTTCGGTGATAAACTCACCGGTAGTAAATAGGGTCACGTAGAACCCGCGGTCGGCACACTGGTGCAAGAACCACATAGTTAAATCGTGATTCTTTTTGACAAATGGCTCGCCAGCGCCAGGCACTCCGACTGAGTCTACTCCCAGCTTCTTAGCTTCATCCAGCACGCGAATGTAATCCGCGCGAGTCAGCCACTCAGTAGTGTCTTTGATTTCACCGCCGCATGCGTAGCAATAGCTACATGCGAGGTTGCAATATGCCGGTAGCTCGATCCATATGGACTGAAGGCTACCTGTATTGATGCGTCCCAGACCATGCTGGACGGCTTTACCACTGAATTGATTAGTGTGTTTCATGTTTTTACCCTCTGGTTGTGAAATTGCGTTCCGTCGGCTTCTCCGATCTTAGAACTAATCATTATAAAACAATCTATGGCTTTTGTCCATACTATTTTACATATTAGTTTTAAATAAATGTTGTATTCGTGCTTAAAATTTGATATTAATTTATATGTATGATATATTGTAAAAAATCTTTTACAACAAAGGAGCAGATGCAAGACAATACAATTTTGAAGAATTTAGCAGATATAGGCCTAGATGAAAAACCGGCCAAAGTGTACCTAGCAGCCCTTAGCCTAGGCGGCAGTATTGCTTCGAATATTGCCCAGAAAGCTGGGATTGAGCGAGTCAACACTTACTATATCTTGGAGCAGTTGGCCAAAGATGGACTTATCTACTCCGCCGAGAAAGATGGTAAGCGCATCTATGTTGCTCACAGCCCCAAAAAGCTAGTTTTCAAGGAAGAGGAGAAATTAAGACAGATCAAAGGGCTGCTCCCGGAGCTGCTTTCCTTTGAAAGCACCAACGAGATCAGGCCTAGAGTCAAATTCTACGAGGGCGAAGAAGGTATCAAAGAAGCCTTTTACGAAACATTAGAGTTGCCAAAAGGGGCAGAAACCCTCGCCTATGTCTCCTTTCACACTGTCGCATCGCACTTGGAGGAGTTTGTGCCAGAATTCATCAAGAAACGAGCAGCGAAAGGGATTACCCAGCGGTGTATCGCTGAAGATACAGAGCAGACCAGAGAAAATTTACTAAATAATGACGATAGAGACCTACGAGAAACCCGACTAGTTCCAAAAGAGATTTATCCCTTCAAGGCTGACCAGATCAATATCTTCGGCAATAAAATGTTTATTGCCTCAATGAAAGATATGCTAGCAATGGTCATCGAGAGCGAGACAGTCGCCCAGTCTCAACGAGCAATCTTCGAACTCGCCTGGCTAGGGGCAGGAACGCTCAAAAAATAATTTCTGATATTATCAATCTGAAATATTTACGCTATAATATGACAAATAAGCAGAAAGGGACAAAAATGAGCCTCAGAGAATTAGAACAAGACCAAATTGACCAAGCCGATCTAGTATTTCTAAATGAGATTACTGGAAAAATTGGTAGGATGACAGAGCATGTAGACAACCAAGTCAATATCCTGATTGGTTTCGCTTCTGCAATTTTTCTTTTTACCGTCAACGGCTATCTAACTTATCACGAGTATCCGATGCTGGTCTTGGCTGGCTTCGCTGCCGCCTCCATTTGCGTTGGTTTGATCGCAATTCATCCTTTCCGTTTTCTCCGTAAAAGAGGTACTGTGGAGAGCATAATGTACGAGAAAAAAATTACAAGCTGCAAAGCGGCATCTGAGTACGAAGCAATCTTGCAAGAAACGATGGCAAGCCGAGACAGAATCATTCACGAATATTCGATCGAAATTTACAATCGCCACAGATATTACTATCAGCCAAAGCGCCGTATGTATGCGCTTACAAGGAATCTCTTGATGATAGGCATCGCGCTCACGGTAGTTGCGTTTATAATTGATTGGTTAATAAAATAAGCACGGGTTTTATGGCAAATACACACGTTCCAAAAGAAATCATCCTAGATAAACGAAGAATGACGCTACTCTTAATGCTAGACAAGAACAGCATGAATCTTGATCGAGTCCGAGAGATAGCCGAAAAGGAAGAATTCAACGAGAAAGCTGAGTTTCACATCACAATCATCGGTAACACATACGGCCGAGCGCTTGTTGATCACTTAGTTCGGATTTCACAGGAAGACAGAGAGAGAATCATCCGAAAAATTGAGAAGTTAGCTGTCTCTTACGACTGGAAGTTCAAGATCAAAAACGAGGCTTATGAGCTTTCAGAGAAGTACAAATATGCTCAGCCTAATGGAAGCGAACCAGTCGAGGACTGGAAATATTCGATAATTACCTTCATCTCACTCTCCGATCTCGAACTTTTTTACATCCAGCTGAATAGGATAATCGAGCTCGACCTCGTAGCGCCGCCAGCGCATGTCACCCTTTTTACCAAAGGCAAAAATGCAGAGCGAAGCAGAGTTGGAATCGGCCTTAAGTCAATGCAAGAGTTCGAAAACTTCAATCCGATCAAGATCTAAATCTAATTCTAGAATACAAAAATGAGGCAGAAATGCCTCTTTTTTATTCTAAAATCTTGACCTCGCTCCATATCGGTGCTATATCTAGGCAGCAAGGCTATAGTATCCACGCAAAAATTTGAAAAGGAGGAATACTACCTTGAGTACAAAACCAATTGACATTACCGGTGTCAGAATCGCCGAAATCGGTGGAACTGGCATGAGAATTCTTGATTGGATTCCAGGCCGCGGCTTCCTCGCAGCGACTCCAGATAAGTACGATTTCTTGTTGAAATCTGCTGATGAGGTTATCTCCCAAATCGGAGTCGGCATGCCCATTGAGATCAGTCACATCATAATAAGTGTTGCCGGAAAGAATGATGGCAGAACGATCGTCCAGTCCCCAAACATTCCTTGGCTGAACAAATATCCGATTGTGAACGAATTGGAGAAAAAATATCCCGGGATTGTTATCACAATCATCAACGATATGATCTCAGCCGCTCTTGGAATGAATGAACAGTTTCGCCGACAGTTCAAAAACGTCGCCTGTACCACAAACAGTAGCGGTACGAATACTGTGATCCTCCAAGCAGGGCTCATCGTTCTTGCCAAAGAGTTTGGGCATTTTACTATCGATCCCTCCGTAAATGCACCTATCTGCGCTTGCGGTGGACGCGGTCACGCTGAGGCAATTATTTCTGGTAATGCAGTCTCACGCAATGTTCGCTTTATTTGCGAATGTCGTGGTCTTGATTGCGGTGACAATCCCTGCAAATTCCTCGACGAACAATTTGATCTTCGACAAGAATGGGCAGAAGAGCTTTACTCACGAGTCGCCTATGCGATGGGCTGTCAATTGGCGCTGATGGTAACAATGTTCGACATCGACGCTTGGATCATAAAAGGCACTTTCGGCATAAACATGCTCGAGAGAGCCGGCCTAATTGATCAAATCTTAAGACATGCGAGAGCACAGCTGATGCCCGCACTGCAACACGAACTCGATGGCTTCCCGATCGTTGCTTATCGCGGAAAATTCCAGGATGAAGACGCTTTCATCGGCGCTCTTCGCTATATCGAAGCAATCTAATCCTCTAAGTCCCGTTTCTACCCGCAAAGTAGTCACGGGCTTTTTATTTATCTGATTTCGAGATAAAATGACATCACTCAGAGATGATTCTTGCATTTGTCATTCTGAGCGAGAGCGAAGAATCTCCCTGCAGCATTCTAATTCGGAGATCCTTCGGTTCCTCAGGATGACACAAGAAATTAAATTAATGGAAATATTTATGACAAAAGTACTTATCAGCATCACAACCGCTTTTAATCCAGACTGGCGAAAGGCAATTCAGGATGTGAAAGATCTAGAAATCAAGGAGATTGCTCTTTTTCTGACCGCTCTAAAACCAGATGAAAGGAAAGAATGTTTTGCTGCCTTGAGGGAAATTCCTGATCTCAAAATACCTTTTTGCCATGCTCGGAGTGATATGAAAAAAGAAGAGTACCAGTATATGATCGACAATTTTGGAACTGAGCTTTTCAACACTCATGCCGAAGTGGAGTTTCCAAGAGACCCAGATATGAGCTCATTCATGGATAAAATGTTGCTGGAAAACACACTCGCATTTGTAGGTGTCGATGAGGTAAAAAATTACAAAGGTCTCTGCCTCGACCTTGCTCACCTAGACGACGGCAAAAAGCGAAATCCTGATCACTCTGCATTTGTCGAGAAATGCATTGGAATATATCCCGTTCTCGCAAACCACTGCTCAGGGATTAAAAGCGAAGCTGTGGAATTCGACGGTGTTGTTCGTTACGATTTCCATAAGTTTACTGAGCTCACCGACTTCGACTACATTTCGAAATATAGCAACAATCATTTTGGCCGATATCTAGCCCTCGAACTGATCAATCCGATCTCAGAACAGCTAGAAGCGAAGCCATATGTCGAAAAACTTCTCGCCGATAAAGGAATTCTAAGCTAAAACACTTACTGTTCGACTCTACCCGTTCGACTGGCTCAGGGTAAACGGCGTAGGTGGAGAACTAACTAGCACTAAACTTCTCCACCCGCAAACAGCACGGAGTCGAAGAATATTGTTATTTAGATTATAAAAAGCCGGCATTATCATATTTGATAAGGCCGGCGGGATACTAATCCAAGATGTCGCACATACGAAATGTACGCGATGATTTAAAAGCTGGTACAGACGATATCTGTGCCTTATTTTGATTTGCCTTCATGCTTCGAAGAACTTCTGTCGTTATCGGATCGGTCCCGACCTGAAATGGTGCATCAGAGGAAGAACTCTGCTTTCCATTTCTGACCAGTCTCGATCTCATGCTCCGAATCACGGAAGCGGTGATAGAATCGTGAGCAACTTGCTCGCGAACTTTTGGGATAAGCATTTGCCTACCTCCTTTGCAATATTTGGCAACGTATCTGCCGTTGGCAATAAACATAACATAGCAAGTATTTTCTGACAATAAAGAGCTTCCTCGGTCATCCCAGCCATTAAATTTTGTCATCTCGACCGAAGCGGAGAGATTTCCTAATAGTGAACATTTAATCTTAAGATCTCTCCAACCGTTCGACAACGCTCACGGGGTCAAGATGACAAAAAGAACAATTAAAAAAACCCGACGAAACTATTTCTAGTCGCATCGGGTAGGGATAACGATTTTCTATTAGATCTGTTACCAAAGCTTCGTTCCAGTATATACAGGACGTTTACTCGGCGACTGCAGCTTTTGGAACACTGCATCTGTTTTTTCGTCGCGGAACTCCTTGAAAACGACCTCATCACGCCAATACACCTTACCATCTGGCATGATATGGTAACCCCACGCGTCACCAGTAGAATCATGATCAGCCTCAGCATAACGTGGATCAAAAGATCGACCCAATTTATGAGAAACTTCGATGAAACCATTAACGCCCAGAGATCCGCCCAATTCTGATTTAGCATAATCTTCCAGCTCAGCATGAATAGCTTCGGCCCAGGCACTATCGCCCTCAATCTTCGGATCTTGATAAATCTCGATCGTCAGATCCTCGGGCATCATCGGCCAGAAAATCGCGATCATCCGCTTCAGGTTTTCAACATATGCTCTTGGATCGGTCCGAGCAAGAATCTCGTACCTTTTCACGGTCAAGCGCACACCGCCCGAATATAGTCTGTTCTTTTTATAAGCTCTAACCAATTTCTGAGCTGCCCGCTCGGCGATTTTATTCGTCGGCAACCAGCCAGCAGTAGAGAGGAAAAGAGGACGCATCGCAGACGTTTGATACATGAAAACGTCGCCATAGTCAGCAGGCTCTCCGCTTAAGTGGCGAAATCTGTGATCACGATATTCTATCGGATCATTCCCATTAAAACTATGAATGGGCTGCATGATCGATCTCGACATTACTGGTATATAATGCCAATAATAACGCCAGATATGTTGAATCCATGTCACGAGATCTGAGGTTTCTGGCATTGGCCATTGGCGAAAGATCGACCCAATCGGATGCCGTGCACTTAGTGCATCCACTGCATTCATGAATCGATAAAACTGATAACCCTTCATGTTGTTGATCCGGTTATTCAGCTCTCTCTCATCTCGAGGTACTACCAACATATTCAAAGCGCCGTCTTCTGATTCCCTATCTGGCATAATTTTCTGTTTTTTGAGATTGTCCAGAAAATTAAACGTGATACGTGCAGAACGACGATCCTGATGATGTTTTGCATCGGCTATTTTGTGAACTGCGGCAAAAGGCATTGTTCGGACGATGCGCTTTGGAGCACAGGAATCACAGAAACCGATACATTGGTGTGTACAGCCAAGATGAGACTGGATTGTCATAAGCTTGTGCCCTAAAACTTCAGCCTCGCCAAGCGATCCGAAATTCAAATCGGCAAATAATTCACCGTGCGGATACTCAACGGTCGGAAGCCGCCATACATTGGCGCCGAGCCAAGCTACATCATTTAAGAGCAGTACTCTTGTCAAATCATCCTTAAGTGCCATGCCTTCTTCGGTGAGCGAGTAGCTCTGTCGAAGAAAAGCGTTAGCAATTTGAACCAAGACCTTGTCCGTGGTCTTTCGTGTATTTGTCAACATCAGCATATTGTAAACTCCTCGCGGAAATTTTGTACTAGTTACGAGAACTATCTCGCAATCTTGATATTGCTATATCATATTTTGACGTTATTGGCAATTCTGCCGCTCCCGGCTCCCTAACACTCTGTCAAGCCAAAAAACAAGAATAGCCTCGAATTGTTTCGAGACCATGTGTGGACATGTGGAAGTATTAACGCCAAAAAATCCAATATGATTTCCCTCCATTTGGATGTTTTGGGTTGGGCAAAAGCTGATTTGCAGACTAATCGAGATATAGTTTTTAAATATTACCTCGGCTGCTTCATCTTATGCCCTCATTGAGAGGTATGGACCTTGGGATCCCCTACCAGATTTTCATCGAGTAAGAGAAGGAGTCACAACCTCTCATGTCTTTTGTCGGATTAGATTCAACATTATAGCTTATAGAGTCTATTGTTTATTTATTTTAAACTCTGCTTTGTTGTATGTTCATCCTTTTTGTTTTTTTACCTTCAAACAATTTGCATTGTTCAAAAGTGGCTTCTTGCTTGTTTTTAATTTAGCAAGAATGAGCTGGGGAGGAGAAATCTAGTACCAATTCACATGGTGTTGACTTTGTACAAGATTATAACCAGATATTTTATCAGTTATTGATCTCCTCTCTTGAAAGGCCGGTAAAACCCTCCAGTAATCCCATCTCATTCTAGCTAAAAAAAGCATTCCATGGAGGAATGCAAAATGTACTGCTTTGTCCCTCCAGACGCTTTTTCTATTTGATTTTTTAATGTACTAAATTAAGCAATTATATCAATTAGAACACGACTTGTCAACACTTATCAGGTAAGAATAGTTGTATAATATGTAAATATACAGTCTGTGACTATATTATTTCATATTTTTACAATAAAAAAAAGCGGACATCTTGTCCGCTTATGGGTTTAATCTTTCTCCTTATACTTCTGTATAACGAGAAAAGATTCAGCAAAGTCTGCTTCCTCAGTATTATATCGCTGAATCGAATTGGTGAGTTTGTTGAAGTCATTTCCTGCGCGATACACTGTGATCAGTATATCGAAGAGATAGTCGGCTGGTGGGCCAGTGCTCTCCGGATTCGACAGGAGTGTTTCGCGACAAATCTGCTTGACCTGCAATATCTTCTCTTCGGACAATTCCTCAAGAGAAATTTCAAGTCTCACTGCGTGAAACAAACATAGCTTCTTCAAACTTGCGATGATGAATACGAGTGGGTATTTCATCGCTTCTGCAAACATTACCATGATAGGCCTCCGCTTATCGACATAAAATATGTTTAGATGTCGATACAGCCTGAGGATACCACTTTTTCTATATTTGTCAAGTATCACAAACAAATGCCCTGCAATTTTCATGCAGGGCATTTGTTTTATTCGACTTAGTAAGCAAAGATTGGAATCCATGTCCTAGGCTCCTCCCCTAGATTAGGGGAGGCTGGGTGGGGTATTTTAGTGTAGCCTGTGTTGGATACCTCCCCTAACCCCTCCTAAGTTAGGAGGGGAAACAAGATCTAAACTAGTCTTTCTTTTCGTATTTGTCGTAAGAAAATTTCTTTGGAAGTAGTGTTGCCTCGACCTTGAATTTACGATCTGCAAATTCATCTGTCTTCGACTCTTCGTAGTACTCCATCAGCTCAGCTGAAAGAATCTCTTTAGTGGTATTTATTTCTTCCTGATTTTCCTTGATAGTAGCGAGAATTTGCTGATTTGGGCCACGTGCTAAGATATCGTCCTTGATCTGTTTTCTCTTCTGAGTTACGGCTTTTGCCTCATCTGACGCCTCTACAAATGCTGGCTCATTCTCTAGCTCGCCCTTTAGCATCTCTCTCGAGATCTTCACTTCTTCTTGCAACTTCTCGAGCTGCTCGATTCTCTTTTGTACTGTTGATAAATCCATGTGCCTCCATAATAATATAAAAAATGTAAATAATTCTGTCATCTCGCCTGTCAGCCTTTGGCTGAACTCTATGGCCGTTATAGCATAGGTGGAGAGATCTTATAATAGCGTCAGGCTATCTCTAGATTCCTCCAACAGTTCGACAACGCTCACTGGGTCGGAATGACATAAAAAACTGTGTGCTACTATTCTCTAACTAGGCTTGCGAAAAATAAAAGCGTTCTTGAGCACGTCCACCATCTCTTTTTCTACAAAATCCTTAGTAATATCTGAGATTGGATAGTAGCCATGTGAGCCAACTGAGCCGCCCTGCCCTGGCATCATCGTCGAGACCATAATACCAACTTTCTGGGCGTAACGATCAGCCACAAAGGAAATATATGGGGTACTCTCAGGCTTGTGGAGAGCTTCTGGCAAGATTGCTGGATAAATGTTTAGTGTTATATTGCCAGCATGAAATACGGCTGTGGCATCTAGATATTCTGTCTGCTCAGAGACGTGATAATCATGACCGTATTGATTTAGCTGATTTCCAACATCGACAATGACAGGCCAAATGATTTCCTGCTTCACAATATCAAACTCTTTTGCAAACTCATCCTGAGCCGCTTTTTCCGCCTGCTTTTTCGACATCATCCCCTGCAAATCAGTCTCGTAGCTGTTCATCAGGTTTTCTAGCTGATTCTTATTTTCCTCGAGCATATTTCTCCTTGTTAGAGCTTACCAAGTTATTATAGGAGAAACTTGCCCAAAACTGCAAGGGGATCTGTTTATTCTTCGACTCTACGGAGTAGGTGGAGAAGTCTAAAAATAATAGTTCTCCACAAGTGCCTGCCCTGAGCGAAGCCGAATGGGTCGAACAATAAAATCATTAAGATCACTAAAAAATCCCTCTATTGCTTTCCTGCAAGCTGACCGCAGGCAGCTGAAATTTCGTCTCCAAGACTAACTCGAATCGTAACTTCTAGTCCATTTTTCTCTAATATCGCACGGAATTCATTTGCTTTTTCTCTTGAGCTTGAGCGGAAAGTCGAGCCATCTATCGGATTAAATGTAATCAAATTGATAAATGCGAGACGTCCGCGGAAAAGCTTGACGAGCTCAAGCGCTTCTTTTTCACTATCGTTAATCCCATCAAGTAATAAATATTCATAGCTAACACGTTTCTTATTTTTTCGGACAAAATCGTCAAGGACCTTGATCAGCTGATCGAGCGGATGAGCCTTGGCAACGGGCATTAGCTTCTCACGAAGAGCTTGGTTTGGAGCATGAAGGCTAATGGCTAGCGTCGTGCCTGTGTCGGCTTCGATAAATTTCTTGAGATTTTCGATCACACCGCAGGTCGAGACGGTCATATGGCGCCGACCGAGATTGAAATATGCAGGATCGTTTAGCTCTTTGATCGCCTGTAATACATTGCTTAGGTTTAATAATGGCTCGCCCATGCCCATAAACACGACGTTTGTTAAATGTTTATCGCGAGATCCTCTTTTTGAGGTGTCATCCTGAGGAACCGAAGGATCTCTCATTTCCGCCTGGATCCCAGCCTTCGCTGGGATGACAGTAGAATATTTATTTTTCAAATATCGAGCCGCGAAGAGTACTTGAGAGACGATCTCCCACGCACTTAGATTGCGCTTGAAGCCAAGCTGACCGGTAGCGCAGAAAAGACAGCCAGATGCGCAGCCAACCTGAGACGAGATACAGACTGTATTTCGTCCATCACGAAACTCGAGGAGAACTGTTTCGATCACGCTGCCATCTTCACAGACAAATGCCCATTTCGTCGAGCCATCTTTTGACACTTGCTCGTCTCTGACCTCAAAAGGTACAAGTTTCAGCTCATTCGCGATTTTTTCACGCTCAAACTTGGAGAGAGTTGTGATATTTTCGACTTTATCGATGAGATTCACGAAAACCGCCGCCTTGATTTGTTTCTGGCGAAGAGGCATCAGTGTCTCTAAATATTGATAAAAATCGTTCATAGTCATATGACTATAGCAAAAAAGTCGTGTTTTGACCACTCCCACACGCTGAAGCGTGGGCTACAAATTCGCCGTAGTCCAGACTTTAGTCTGTTTGAAGCACGCTAAAGCGTGGGCTACTGTCTGTCATCCTGAGGAACCGAAGGATCTCCGGAGATTCTTCGCTAACACTCAGAATGACAACTCTGATGTTCCGATCGGCCTCACTCTTGACAAAAATTTTTCTCGGTACCATAATAAACATGTTACATGTTGCACAATGAAAAGTAGTAAAGGTTCGCTGACCCAATTAGCCATGAAACTTACTGGGAGCGAGCTTTATTTTTTGCGTATTAATCGTTAAAATATTCTTATGAATCAAGCACAAAAAGACGAGATCCTCAACAAAGCGAAAGAGCAAGTCGCTCGAGTTTGCGATGCCCTAGAAAAGAAGCAGGATCTTGTCGAAATTCAGATAGAGAAAAGCAAAGAAACCTTCAAGAAAAAAGACAGTGAAGGCAAAATGTTCCAAAACGAGATTACAAAGCAAAACCTGAAGCGCTTCTCTGAGCTCGAATACCTGAAAAACTCTCCGTTTTTTATCCGATGTGAAGTCACAAACATCCAGACAAAGGAGAAAAGTGTCTTGAAGTTTGGCAAATTTGGCAGCAGCGAAGATGGCATATATTCATGGGTAACTCCTGCCGCTGAGATCAGATTTGACGATCCAGGCCCAGTCTCTTACTTGCGCCCTGACGGCGAAATGGAGTACCTCGATCTGGATGAGAAGGATCAATACCTGATCTCGAACAAGGAGATCAAATTTCTCTCGACTGAGAGCTTGGGCGCGCCTCGTGAGCTAATATTTCAGGAGTACTTTTCTGATCGGAAGTCTGGCTTCATGCTCCCAGAAATAGTCGCGGAGATGGAAAAAAGCCAAGACGTCGTGATCCGAGCAAATCACTTGGGACCATTTCTGATCTCAGGACCAGCTGGAAGCGGCAAGACCACACTTGCGCTTCACCGCATCGCTTTTCTGCTCCAATCACCTGATCTCATCGACACATACAGTAGCGAAAAGATAATTGTATTTGTTCAAGATACTGGTACTAAAGAATATTTTTCAGCCCTCCTACCATCACTTGGCATCGACGATGTCCTAATCACCACTTTTTCTGACTGGGCCTTTTCAATACTTGAACTTAAGGGGATTTTTTCGGCGAGAATCGGACACTCTGAGATCGAAAAAGACCATTATGAATACGCAAAAATCGAGGCCTTGCGTGAAATCAAGAGCGATTTACCGGCAAAATCTGGCTTTGAACTTCTTGAGACGATTTACTCTCCATTTCAGAATCACTATCAGAAAAAGATTTTTCAAAATCAAAAAAAGGATAATATTTACGACAGAATCGATCTCACCATTTTACTCATGGCGAAGAAGCAACAAGACGGTATTCTGCAGATTGTCCAAGATTACTACATTGAGCAAAAAAATGGTCAATACAGGAAGAAACGTGGACCGATTGCTCTCAAATACTCTCTGATTCTAGTTGACGAATTTCAAAATTATCTGCCAGAACAGCTGAAGCTCATGAAATTTTGTCTGAATCAGCAACTGAAGTCGATGATTTACGTTGGTGATCTCGCCCAGCAAGTCCGCATCGGTACGCTCCGTGACTTTGCTGATATCAACGAAAACATCCCTGCTGAACGTAAAGTTATCATGCACAAAGTTTATAGAAATACCCAAAATATATTACATTTTATTGAAAATCTTGGTTACGAGATCACAATTCCCAAGGAAATTGCCGTCGGTGAGCCAGTCTCTGAAGTTGGCGATCTCGACACATTTCTTGAGTTTAAATATATTCGAAATTTGATAGCAACAAAGCACTTCGGTACGATGGGCGTCCTACTCAAGGATGACGAGAAATTAGCCCTGTTTGATGAAGAGTTCGAAGATGATGAAAAAGTGCATGTAATGACCATCAGAGAGGCGCAGGGCGTAGAGTTTGACATCGTCGTCCTCGCCGATGTTTCTCGCAAGGATTATGCGAATAGCAAGAATGACGATCTACCAGCTGGACTCATAGAAGAAAATATCAAGATAAATAAGGACCTGATATACGTTGCTCTTACCCGCGCAATCAAAGAGCTCCATGTGATCGGCAAAGATAAGCTGTCTGAGATTTTGAGATAAATTCTTTTTGTCATTAGTTGATAACACGCTAAAGCGTGGACTACTTTCTGTCATCCTGAACTTGTTTCAGGATCCCGTCGCCATATAAACAGTTATGAGATCCTGAAACAAGTTCAGGATGACAAATTTTATAGCTGTCATTTCGAGCCATTGAGCCTTATGTCTTGGGGTTCCCGCATTCCGCGAAGGCGGAAGCAGGGACGCCTGCTTTGCTAGCAAGCAAATGCGGCGGAGAAATCTTCTGCTTATTTCCCTGTTTTGCTTTGTGAAACTCTGGTAGGATCTCTCGTCTCGCTCGATCCACCCGACGGTGGGCTCTCGAGATGTCGAGATGACAGTAATTAAAAAAGGACCGCTGAAATGAATCAGACGGTCCTAGATATGCTTTAGAAGCTTTTGATGACCGACAGAGTCGGACGATCAGGGAAGCTTACAAAGCGGATTTTGTAGTCTTCGATCTTGTAATCGATCTTCGGCCCTGTGCCCATGAATCGATCGTCGACTACACCAAGGGTGACTTTTGGGCTGATTTGGTAATTAATAACTGTCTTGTTAAAATTACCTGACCCGCCAGACTCTTGGCAATGGACTAAGGAAAACTCTCCGCTGGACAAAATAACTGTTCCGCCTATGCGGCCACTGTTTCCTGGGACAGATTCTAATCCGTACCCCAGTTCCAACCAGATGTGCTGGTTAGGTGAGTATGTTGCGCCTGCGTATGCCTGTGAATAGAATTTACTAATCACGGCAAAGCCGAAAGTTCCAAATCCGTCTTTATTCGGCGGTGTCGCCTGATAGAAACGGATCGTTTCGCCACCATTGGCGAGCCCAGCTTCAACTTCGACTGTGCCGAAAGCGTTCGCTGTGAGTGTTGCGATGAGAAGCGCAACGGTTAAAATTAAATTTCTCATTTTATTCCCCTTTTGGACCTTGTCTTTGCTCCGCACTATTGCGAAGCAAGGAAAGGTGGATCAAACCTCATGTTTGATCCAAGGTATTTTATTTGCCCTGCTGCCTGAGCTGGTGCTCAACGACGAGGGAAATTTCATTGTGTATCTTAGCGCGATATGGCCAGTCAACATCTTTCAGGTCGTAATCGTGAATGAAAGTGCTTACTTCACCAAGACCGTCTGCCTTAATTATCCCGTTAACCAGATAATTCCATTCGTACTGGCCACACATCATCTCGATGTACTCGCGCGTTTCTGGTCGGTCAATTCCTTCATAGACGTACCCAAGGAATTCGCGCATTCGTATTCGCGGCAAAATTTCTGTGTACGTCATCGATGGTTTCCCGCCAACCAGTTGCTGATAGTAATCTAAGAAGGCTGGGCCTTCTTCGTTACCTGGGCAATTCTGGTTAAAGAAAATAATTCCGTTGTCTGCGAGGTGATAACCAACTTTTGACAGTTGGTTCTTAAACTCTCTTTGGCCGTCCCAGCCGCCTCTCGCGTGCTGAGGAACCAGCATCTCATATTCCACTGGATATAAATGATAAGGCGGATAGATGCCAATTGTCCGGCATGAATGCGCAGGAGCGGTGTGCTGTGAATAAAACTCCTCAGAAATATTGAACTGGACACCATTGCGCTTTGCATTTTCTGCTGCGCGCTTGACTGCACGTGGATTCTTATCAATGGCTAAGATGTTCTGACCAGGGAAATGCTTTGCTACCAAGGTAGCGAAAACGCCCGAACCAGTGCCAACATCCAAGAAACCAATTTCGCCATGTGACTTAGCAATTGCTTCCGCAATATATGAATAGCAAGTGTGCCAAATGCATGGCTGCTCTTCATGCATCATGCACATCAGAGTATCGTCCGCTTCTGTGCGGTCTGTGCGATTAATCGGGTCGGTATAAATACTAATCCCGAAAAACTCGGCGTGATCTGCATAAATGCTAATCGAACCAATATTGTTTGTATTCATTTTTTTATCTCCAGAGTCGGCACCATTTTGTGCCTGCACTCTCGCATTTTTCAACGCTCTAGCCATCAATTTTTAATTAATGACTCGAGATTGTCCCGCACTTTTTAGGGTGCGGGTTGGCTTCTTTAACGAACGCATCTGCCTATTACAACCATGCAAATCCACTTGGCCTCATCTTCCTTTGAAAAGTTTGCCTGCAAACTTTTGCATGACTCTTTTGCTTCTTGAAAGTGTTTCACCAGGGTTTCGTCGTCTATAAGGGCACTGGCTCGTGCCAATAAGTCGAACATACCGGCCAACTTGGCCATTCTCAGTAATTCCATCATATTTTTATCTCCAGAGCCGACACCATTTTGTGCCTGCACCCTTTGCATTTTTTCAATGCTCTAGCCATCAATTTATAATTAATGACTCGAGATTGAGTCCCTAACCATTTTGGAGGCAAGGGACAGAATTTACTAATCTTCTTCTATTTCTTCTACTGCTTCTTTGCTGCTCATCAGCTGATCAAGAAGCATGGACCAGTTCTTCACGGAGATGATTTCTCCGTTTTTGCACTTAACCCAGAACTCATCTTTGGTCATAATGACCTCTGTGTCCTCGACACGGTAGAACTGAAAATTCCTTTCGGAATCATATCCGTGATTCAGCTGCTCAAACGAGTCAGCGAAACATGGAACGTCCATTCGGTTTGTCGAAGTGAAATTCACTTCCCCGATTTTAAAGCCCTTCAGCCGATCAAACGCGAGGATTACTGGGTCAGAATGATGATCACCCGATGTCAAGATCCCAATATTTTTGATGCCAGCCTGAAGTGCGTGAAGCACTAAGATCGGACCATAGGGCATATCGCCCTGCTCATCTGCCAATTGCTGGCCTTTGCCACTTAAGCAAATACCATGCTTTCCGTCAGATGAGCGAGGCATCATTACATCGGTCAGAACAACGTCAAATTCGCTGGGGTCAACGGCATCTTCGTTTCTATCAATGTATGAATCCTTCGGCTGAAGGATTTTATACGCTTCATCAAAGGAATCAGCGATAGTGAGGTCGTGACCGGCAAGCTGCTTTTTTGCTGCTTCGATGTTTTCTTTTTTGTCCTCAATAACGAGGATTTTCAATTTCTTAACCTGCATTTTATGTCTCCAGAGTCGGCACCATTTTGTACCTGCACTCTCGCATTTTTCAATGCTCTAGCCATCAATTTTGTAATTAATGACTCGAGATTGATCCTCGCACTTTTGACAGAGCGAGGAAGATCTTATTTCAATATATTTGATAATTTTTCGGCGTCTACGCCGCTCTTCGCCAAGTTCTGAATTTGGTTGCGAAACGTAGGGCCACAAGCAAGCTCGTGATTGCCATATTTCATTACCATTCTTCTCTCGGATACGAAAATTTCTCCGTTATGAATTTTGGCATACATGGCAAGGATCGCGACGATCGCTTCCTCCCATGGTTTCATATTGTTTGAAGCTTTTTCTGTGCTGCAAGCGAACACTTCCAGGCCTTTCTCTTGAATCCAAGACTTCGCACCGTCGTAAGACGAATTAATCGTCACGATTGGCATAGCCTTGTTAATACAAAATCCAGCGAGAAAACTTCCTTCGAAGCCCTGAGTTTTTTCACCAGGACCTTTTGGAAAACTTATGTTTTCAATAACAGCGTCAGCCTGAGAGAAACTTTTGACGGCTTCATCAAGACATCCGATGAATAATGGATTGATCTGAATAGGCGAAATTGCCATTATTTTTTCCAAAGCTAATTTGCAATTTGCAATCTGCTCTGGACAGTCTTCTACAAACATAACTGTTATAATATTCTTCATTTTTTTATCTCCAGAGTCGGCACCATTTTGTACCTGCACCTCATCTTCACTTTGAGTCGCCTTATCGGTCTCTCATCGTGACTAGCCATTGTAACACTTCCTACCTGTTTTGTCAATGCTACCGACAGTAGCATTGTCAACACTTGCTATACGAAATATGCAATATTTGAGATCAAAATATGCTTATGTATTGACTTTTTGTATAAAATTTTATATGATGTGTCGGTAATGGCGACTACACTAAACAACGAAAATTTAACCCTTGCACTGCAAAGTCTTGGCCTCACAAACAACGAGGTGAAGGTCTATTTGGCGAACCTAGAGCTAGGCGCCACATCCATCTGGGAGATAAGCCAAAAGAGCGGCATAAAGCGGCCGACTTGTTATGATATTCTCGAGGTTCTCTCGATCAGAGGCTTTGCCTCGAGCTCAAACGATGGCAAACGCATCATTTACTCAGTCGCTTCTCCGAAACAGCTCATGCAGATCGAGGAGCGCCGACACAAAAAAGTGGTTGGCACGTTTAACGAGCTTGAAGCGCTGGCAAATTCCGAGACAGAGAAGCCTTCTGTCCGTCAATTTATCGGCAAAAAGGGCATAGAAGAGGCTCTAAACCTTGTATTCTTAGAGCCAAAAGGCACGGAGATATTGGTCTATGGCAGCACGGTCTTCTTCGCGGACCCGATCTTCTATCAGGAATTCACCGAGAAAAGAAAAAAACATAATACAAAAATTCGCCTCATATATAGCGACACCGCGAAGCACCGAGAGATTTTACTGAGAGACAACGCAGATGAGCTGCGCGAAATTAAATTTATTCCTGAGAGCGATTATCAGGATATTCACTCTGAAACTTGTATCTTCGGCGATACGATGACTTTCACTTCTCCAGGAGAGAGTGAGCCATACGCACTCGTAATCGAATCACGTGCATTTGCGCTCGCTGAGAGGCAACGCTTCGAGATGCTCTGGCAAATGGCAAAGAAGTAGAAACTATTTGAAATAACAAAAAAAATACCAAGCCCTCTCCACGACACTTGGTATTTTTATAAGTCTAGGACGACAACTATTTACCTATTGAATATTGATTTCATCCTAGCAGTGGCAAAATATGATTTTTGCTTCATGCCAAGATCGACTCGCTCAAGATGTGGTGCACCTGTGGCCAACGCCTTCATAAAATATCGAAGCGCGGGTGTCGGCTCGACATAGTCAAGAAGCGTATACGAGATTTGATTAATCGCCTCGCCAAGTGGAGAGCGATTTTTATCATCCGTAGTATTCTTTTTGCCTTTATTCTGCTTGTATTCTTGAGTTATCAATTCTATTTTTGATTTCAACTCATCTCGTTTCTCGCTGGTCAATAGCACAGAATCTTTTGAAAGAGCAAGTATTTCGCGAGTGATAACTTTGGAACCGCCACGATCAATCGCTTCAAAAAAGCTACGAAAATTTGCAACATACTCCGCACCTTCGCCTACAGCCCCAGCGTCAATGAAAGTAATCGCTTTGTTTTCTTCATCGACAAAAACGTTACCATCATGCAAATCAGCATGAAAAATACCGGTTTCGAAAATTTCGCGAAACAGTTCTTGGCCAACTGCCCTGGAATACTTCTCATATTTTACAGGATCACTCTTAGACATCTTGCCGAGTTCTACGCCAGGTGCAAGCTTCTCCATCATCGTGTCTTCGCTAGCATAACGTACTTTTGTCGTCTGAAAGCTAAAGCCATTTTTGTCTTTCTTTGGCAGACTTTTGCCGAGTAGTTCCTGCTTGCGTGCTTCTTGCACAAAATCGGTCTCATCATGCAAAGTGGCACTTATCTCTGAAAGCAAATACCTAGGAATCTGAATATCCCAATTTTTTCGCAATCTATCGAAAACAACCGCTAAAGCTTGTAGATCGTGATCAATATATTTATCAATAGTGATTCTTTTCGCTTTAACTACTTCTTGTTCAGGCTCACCGTCCACTTCAGCAGTGACAATATGAGCCTGTTTGATCGAGGCCGCACCCAAAAAAGCATCAAGGGAGGTAACTTTCAGCTTCTCCCCGTCGAGCAAGCCATGATCCTTCATACGGCTGACAACTCCCAGCGGATTGAATGGCTCGGCCGCAGATTTTAGCTCGCTAAGCCTGTTTCGAAGACTTTCATTTATCTCTGGCGAATTTGATAGGACCTGACCAAGCTTGATTCCGGCCGCGCCAACCTGCTCAAAGAAAATAGCAATGAAATCCTCTCCTGAAATACTCTTTTCACCGCCCATTTTTTCGATTAGAGCCGCAAAGAAGTAATGCCGTCGCTCTGGCAAATACGCTTCGAAAACAGTAAGAAAAATATCTCGAAGCATCTCTGGCTTCATAAATTCAGACTGTGACTCAAGATTTGGGGCAATTTTCTGATCAAATATTTCTCCCAAGAAATTTTTCATAGCACTATTGTCAGCCTCAGAGCTTGGCTCGAAAAGTCCTTTGTCGCCCAAGAAGTGCTCCGCGAGAAAATCTCTCTTTTCATTTGACGAAAGCAGCTGGAAATCCTTGATCTGATTATCGAAGTTCAAGCCAAGCATTCCTCCTGTAATCTGAACTCTCTCTGGAGGCGATGCGCTTGCACCAAAAAGCCAAAGCAGAAGCTCAGATCTCTCTGCCCTATCTGTATTTGGCGCAATTCCTCTCAAGATTTCTGTGCCGACAAATTCTACTTCGGAATTCTTGCTAAGCTTACTCCCTTTTGTTGCCGCACTAGACAAAAGTGCTTCGATAGACTCTAGATCCTTTATTTCAAGACGACTTTCTAAGAGATAGTTCTTAATCAGGTAGTCGCGTAGCGAACATGGATCGGGAATGTACTTGAGAATCAGATCAAATTTTTCTGGTTTTCCCACCAATTCTGGCCGTTCAATAAGTAATCTACCGAGATTCCGCTGCGCAGAGACCGAATGTAAATTTGGATATATCTGGTCAACTAGCTTCTTAAGTGTTTCGAAATTAACACTATTAACCATCTGTGGCTCAAAATTTGATACTTCAGTCTGACATATCTCCCCATACTCCTTGATACCGTATGAGGCCTCCAAAAAAGGTAAGGAATGGGAGCTAAACTCTTCTTTGAAATCTTTCCCGAGAATGCCAAGATAAAAAACTTTCTTAAGAAGATAATCCCTAAAGACACTTGATGGGCCAGTATTCAACACGATGTCTAGCGATTTTTCATATTCCGACTGTGGATCTATGATTTGATCGGGCGCTTTGCTATAAACCTGCTCAGCTAACTTAATTATTGAATTTGACCCATGGAAAATTTCGAAATCTTCATAGTCTTTAATCGTACCATCTCTATGCATCTGCCAATATCGATCAATATATTCTTTTTTCTCAGATTCGCTTATAGAATCGATTACGTCTGTCAAGACATTGCCAAAAAAATCGTCCTTATTTCCGCCGCTTCTGTCGCCAACTTGATCTTGAAAATATGGTTTCAATTCACTAAACAGCTCGTAGCTGACGCCTTGTCTGTTCGCATAAGAAATTAGCAACTTGTCGCGTACTTCGCTACGGGCGAAACGATCAAGTATTTCCGTAAGGCTAGCCTGCTTGTTGTCAAAATACTCAACAATTTTATTCGCAGCATCATATTTAGAAGTTTTGCTTAGCTCATTATAGAAATCTGGGTCGTCTTTCTCAAGCTCCAATAGTAATATGTCGATAGACGACGACCCTAAGTCGACAGCGGGTGACCATGAGTCGATAGAATTAAATTTACCTGGAAGATCTTTTGTATCATCGCCTGTCTTCTGACGGTTCTCCAGATCTTTAGCTTTATCTAGAACATGCAAATAATTTCTAAGCCACTCTATAGAAACCTTACCATTTTTATAATATGGAGTAAGCCTATGCGGAGAAAAATAAATCCGATACTCTGCCAGCCAAGAGAGAAGTTCTTCAGGCTGCTTGTGAGTTAATTTTTCGAGCTTAAGAATGTCATCATTTTCCGAATTCATCGTCTGGTTTAATGAGAATGGATTGCGGTCAAGCTTATTTTCAGAAGTAACTGAAGCTTGAATAAGTTCAGCATTTAGCAGGGCATCCGGATCACTCTGGTCCATAAACGCCTTCAGGTCGTTCTTAAAATCAGGCCTATTCCCGCCAATACCATCACGAGTCAGATGCGAAAGTAACTCGATATATTCCTTCGAAGAAAGAACAAGATCGCTCCAAATATTGCCATCCAAATCAACAGGTTCGCAGATTTGATATATTTCAACTATTAATTTAACTAAATTTTCAGTTGGACTTTGTATCGTTTGATCGAGTTGACGACATAATTCCGAAAGCTCCTCTTTCGACCAATTATTTTTGAGTACTTCCTTCACATACGCATAATATTCTGGCAGTTTGGCATCTTTTTTCTGCAAAATTTTAACATCTTGTACCAAGGTCTCTGGCTTTGCAATAACCTGCTCGTCGAGCAAGACTAGCAATTTCTCGATTTGCCAGACCTCTTCTGGAAAGCGATTCTTCAGCGTCGAAATTGTATCAAGAAGAACTGACCGATCTACTGGTCTGATAGGAACTCTTGAGCTGGGGAAGCTGTCGTCAAGCAGCAGAGATATAGTATTTTTACTTTTAGGCTCCGAGGGCCAAGAGGCGACAAGCTTCGAGCTGTATGGGTCCAAGTTGCTATCGATTCCTCCATAACCGAAAAAACATTTTGGTAAAAGAGGCACAACTTCTGGCAAGTGCTGACGTGCTGCACTTGGACGCTGGGTCTCTTGACCCGCAAGATAGAGTGATTCAAACATCTCTCTAGCAATGGTCTCCTTTGTTTCGGCGGGGATATCTTTTGGTAACATCGCTGAGAATTTCTCACAAAAAGATTGGGTAATTGGTTCGATATGCTTCTCCCAAACATGGCCAAAAGCAAGATTATCTTTATGATATTTGTTTTCATACAATATTGAAGTTGAGAAATCCCTTTGGTAATCTTTTCTGCCCTCTGGCGTACCAAAATCATAATGTATCGAGTCTTCAGTACCGACAGCATAATCCGATTTTGACTCCTCTTTTTTTGTAACAGACGAGAGACAAGCCAATGCCAAACGAATTTTTTCCTGATATTTCGCCTCGACACTACCGGTCTCTAGCCACTGATCTGCGAGACCCCTTGCTTCTGGCTGTCCTGCAGAGCAATCAAGCTTAATCGCAGAATAAGAGGAAAGCTGAAATGTATTGACCTTCTCAAGATCTGGCAACTCAGCCAAAACCTCATCGAGGATATCTCCACTTGCACTTCCCAAGCTTGATTTGTTCCAAGCTTGGACGCCACTATATGTTTCTGGGTACAAGTACGTGTATAAATATTTGACATCAGACGTCATCTTAGAGCTGTCACCAGCTTTCATGCTAGCAAGTTTATCCTCTATATTAGGTATTTCTCTTTGAAGGCTTAGAATTTTACTTTTCTCATCTATCGACAACTCCGTCGATTGGCTTTTTTCATTTAATTCATGGAGCTCTTTTTCACTTCTATCAAGATAAGCTTCAAACTCGTTGATTGATTTCTTAATCTCCCCGCCAAGCAAGATCAGATACGCAGCAAAAACCTCTTCCATCCATGGACGCTCGGCAAGCGCTCGCATGCATAAATATTCTGTTGCACCTAACGAAACAGTCATTTTATCATGCAAATCGGATAAGTTTTCATTATTTTTTGCAAATAAGCCAATAAGTTCATCAAGGGTCCTTGCTTCCTGAGCTTGCTTGATTATCTCTTCTGACCGGTACGGCTTTTCTGGCTTGCTTGTCAGCTCTTTCGGTCTAGCTGTCATGCCCTGCAATATTGTGTCTGGATCCGATATCAGCTTGAGCACTTCTTGTCTACGTGATTCACCGCATGGATGTGTCAACGAAAAATTGGAGCTGCCGAGAGAAATCAGAAATTCTTGCATCTCCAGAGCCTCGCGAGGATTAAAACCGGCTTTACTCATAATTTCAGAGATACCGGTGAGGTCAGCATCATATTCTTGCTGTTTACGTGTAACCATACTCGGCTCGTCGCTCCGCTGCTGTTGTAAATGGCATATTTCATGAGATATCACATACGCTAAGTTGTCTTCAGATACAGTTCCATCTTCGCGCCATTCGTCAACACATGACAAAATGATTTTCTGTTCCTCATCAGTGAGAATGCTGAGCTCTTCTTCAATCGACTGGTCGTTTTGTATTTTTACAAACAATCCAGCTGCCCCTCCCTCAGCAAATTCAGAATTTGTCGCCGAAATTATTTTTGTCATTTTTTTCTCAAGATTTTGGTTGGCTCTTTTTTTCTTGTATTCGGCAAATTTGTTGATCAGCCCTGTGTACATAAAAATGATATGCGATTCTGGATGTTCGACAGTAAACTGACCAGGACTGTCATCCCTTTGCACGGGAGAGTTTTCTGGCCCAGGCTTCTGATAAACAAAAGCATTTATTTCTGGGCTATTAATCAAGGCAAGCTCCAGCTCACCTTCAGAAAAACCAGCCGTCTTCGCCAATTTTGCTATCACTGCGTCAAGTATTTCCTTAATTTTTTCGTCTTCAATCAGTCCAAGCTGTTCAGAGTAAAGAGCTTTTTGCTCAGTTTCCATCTGAGCATACTCTTTGTTGGCATTCTCTCTCTCATACTTTTCTCTTGCCTTATTGGCCTCACGACTTCGTCGCAAAAAACGCTCACGAAAACCAATGACAGACTCTGGGCTGATGATTCTTGGTTCTACTGTTGTCTTTTCTACGTCACCTTTTGGAGTTTGATCTACCTCTGATTTGCTGATCTCAGTCATTTTGTTCCTGGTAAATAATTTGCGATGCATATGTATTATATATTATGGGTATTCAAATTTATATGACCTCGCTCCAAACTAATATACCCACATGCTATCTTTTCGATTACAACCTATAATATACAAAAATCGCCCCGAAGTTCATCGGGGCGATTGGTTTTTTTAGAGTTTTACCTCCCAGACCATCGCGGTCTTTTTGTCAGCAGCAACACCAGCTGCATAGATTTTGCCATCAAAGGCGATGATTGAACGGATCATATTTTCCGTCTTTGCAATCAGGACCCATTTGTCACCAACGGATTTCCGTATCTCGTTGACGCCAGTCACCTGGTGTTCGCCAAAGGTGTAAAGTACCCCATCAACCTCAAAGAAGTCTTGGACCCCACCTTCGCCTTTCCATAGACGTTCGATCTTGCCGTCTTTCAGGACAGAGATCTCTGCGTTGGAAAAACGCGTCGGGCGCATGCTGCCACCGTCAGTGCCACCAAAAAAGATTTGACCTTTATAAGCGTACATTGCCGGGACTCCGCCACTAACTCGGCCAATCTGTTTGAACGTTATGCCGTCAAACTCATGGATAGTCGAGCTACCCCAACCGCTGGCAAAAGCCACGATCAGTTTGTCTCCAGCCAGGACCATTGCGGTCACCGCCTCTTTTGGATCAAGCGGGTGAAATTCCCACATATTCTCCTTGTTGAGACGATACAAATGCTTCCCCGAGCATCCACCAACGCCAGCCAACAGCTCACCTTGATAGCGAGCGAAGGAGTAGACATTGCCCAGCAAGCACTTTACTTCGCGCTGGACTTCATACTGACCTTCGACGGGTTTCAGGTTGATTGCCTTGCCGTTTGGCTTGATCCGCCAAACACCACCACAGCAGCAGCTGCCATCTCCAACAAGCACGCTTTCGCCGTCCTTATACATGACGTTGACGCCTTGCTTGGTCTGAAGCGCAAGCTTATTCCAAACTTCGCCGTCTTGCAGCCAGAATTCTCCGGTGCTCATCCCAGCGATCAGCTTGCCCCCAATCACGCTCAGCTCTGCAAAGTAATCTACACTATAGCTACTCTCTTTCGCTGGACGGATTGCGAGAAGCTCAGTCATCGCAAATGGCTTTTTTTCCACTTGCTGTACCGCTGGAACATCTCCCAACTTTTGCTGTATGACACTTGCTAGAGTGTCAGCTCCGCCACATTCACACAGGGTAAAAGGAATTTTGTTAGCTTTGCAAAATGCTTCATATGTGCTTTTGTGGCATTTGCAAGACAAGATATGGATTTTCTCCATGCCAAACATTTTCGCAAAGGCGTTCACCATTGCGGCAGAAACAGTCTGCTTCGCATCATTTGAGGCAGAGAGATACAGACAGACTTCATCTATCTGCTCACTACCCGCTGCAGTGAAAAGCATCTCCAGAAATAATTGTTCGGAGATTTTTTCCATATTGCCGTTGTATTTCGCAGTTTCAAACTGCTTGACGACAACGCGGCCGTTTCCATGTGGGCCTTCAGCAAAACCATTTACCTTGTTTTGGCTCATGATTAGGGTTGTATTGGTAGTCATTCTGACCACCTCCTCATAAATTTTCGCTTTCACGTGGCGATCACGCTCGCATTTCTTTAGGGCGAGGCCTATATTTAGTTGTGATGAGCTGATTTTTCAACTCTCCAGTCATCGATTTACTCAATGACTCGAGGTTGGTCCCGATGCACATGCGATCGGGATAAATTTTAGCGATTTCTGTTCAGAAATCTTTTTTCGGCGAAGAAATCACTCATGAGCTCGGCTTGGATCTGTCGGCCATAAGCATCACTTGCTGCTTTGCGATCTGCTTCGAGCTTGGCTGCAGCTTCTGCCTCCGCTTCGAGTCGACTCTTTTCCCAAGCAGCTAAGACTTCGTCTGCTAAGATTTTTATCTGAGCAGCTAGTCCAAGATCTCTGATCAGGCTAGATTTACCAATCTGGCCTCTCTTGGTCTTCCCCATTGATTCGATTTTCTGAGGTTGTTCTTTCTTAAATGTGACATACCAGCGATATCCCTGATAAATTACATTCATGAAAAGTTTGCTGTTCCCATCGGTTCCCTGACCAATGAGTCGAATTTTAATTTTCATACTTTCCCCTTTGCATTTTTCAACGCTCTAGCCATCAATCTGTAATTAATGGCTCGAGATTGATCCCCGCACAACTTTGTACGGGGAATCGGTTTACCACCATTCATCGATATTGTCATGGTGCCTGTTAAACTCACGGCTCTCTTCTTCTCTGCGCTCATCCGCTCTGATCTTGTCAGCAGCCCTTCTGATTTCGACTTGTTTTCTCTCGGCTTCTAACTGGACTAAAGCGATCGCTTCAGCCTCCAGTCTTGCGATTTCTGCGGCTTTTTGTTCCGCTCTCGCCAGACTCTTAGCCTTAGCGGCTTTACTACGTACCGGAATATTTGCTCCGTTTGAAACAGAGACTTTTTTAATTAACATTTTCGTATTCCTAAGGTCGATGCCATATTGCATCCGCACCTAGCTCGCATTTTTCAATGCTCTAGCCTTTTACACTATTGTAGTCGGCTCGAGATTGACCCCGATGCATTTTGCGATCGGGGAAAATTTTTATTGCGGTCGTCCTTTGACCGCTAAGACCTTATTCTTGAAGGCCTTGTTTGCGGTGACGTCCACCGCGGTAGCTGCCCACTGTGGCAGTCGGAATGCTTCAGCGTCTTCGACGCTTTCAAATTCACACTCCATTGTGAAGAGGCCGGCAAGATTGCCGAAGTACTCATCGATCTCAAGGATTAAACCTTGAAAGTCGATAGCGAAGCGGATCTTTTCGATCTGCTTGCCTGTGGTCTTCTGCCACAGAGTGCTAAAGACCCACTCCGGGATCTCCACTTCCCACTCTTCGCGGGAAAGGGTACCGTCACCCTTGACGGTCATAAAATATTTTTCGCCTTTCTGGCGGATGCGCAGCTCACCGTCTTCGGTGACTAAGTAGCCCTGCTTCACAGGGACACCAATAATGGTGCTAAGGATTGATGGGCGTTCCCCTAAGAGGAACTTTTTTTCAATTTCCATTGCTTTTCTCCTTTTTCAACGCTCTAGCCTTTTACACTATTGTAATCGGCTCGAGATTGACCCCGATGCTTATGCGATCGGGGTTGAATAATTTGGGGTGTGCGTCTCGTTGGTCGGATTGGCGCCGACCCGCCTTACAGGACAATCATTTCGGCCCTCCTTCTCCTTGAGTTCCAAGGAGCCAGATACATTGAGTGTGTCTCGCAAGCGAGTCATCGGCTCACAGTCCGGTCCACAGACTCTTCAGTCTGCTTCTAGGCAACTATTTGCCTAAGTGGCGCCAGACCACAATCATGGCTGTAAGCGCTGGGATCATCCCAGTCAGCATCAGGTACATGATAGCCTGGTCCAGCTTGTGCTGGCGTGGGCTTTTTGCTTGCCCGCGGACAGTGGTTACAAATATTGCTATTTGATTTACTGTCCAGCAGCCAAAGCCTACTGCCCATAGTGTCAGCCCGATGAAGGCTGAATATATTGCCAAGTAGGTTTCAAACTGTGTCATATCCTTCTCCTTTTTCAACGCTCTAGCCTTTTACACTATTGTAGTCGGCTCGAGATTGACCCCGATGCATTTTGCGATCGGGGTGAATTTTTTTTGTTAGCGAGTTTCCTCCATGATTTGGCTCAGGTGAGCCAGGCAGAATTCTACTTTCTGCTGAAGGGTCTCTGTCGTCCTGACTACCGTATGATTACGGTGTCCGCTCCAAGCGGCGATAAGCTTCTGATCTAGCTCTCTAGCTGTGTCAGAATCTTCGAATCGGCTTGGGTTGGTCGCCTTCAGGCGGTCGTACTCTTCTGGGCGATCCGTCGCCAGAGAGTTAAGGTGAAGTATGTGGTCGTATTGACCCAAGTACTCCTCCAGAGTAGTTGCGAATCGTTCGCAGAACTCTGCTGTGCCTCCTGGCAAGTATGCTGCGCCGTCCAAGATCCCTCGGTCGCAGACTATGAACTCGATTCCTTCGAGCTGTGAAGCTTCAGCTTCTGCCTTTGCTTCGTTTGCCAGCTGGCGTTCGACAATCATTGTCTGGAATATACTTTGCCACTCTTGTGACCAGTCCAGGTCTTTCCCTGGTACTCCTGGGCCGCCTTCGGCCATCGGTGTCTCAAGTAATTGAGTGGCCGCTTCCGGCACTACTATTACTTGTCCAGTGAAGTGTTGCATGATTGCTTTGAGCACTTCGCTCTTGGCGCCGCATGGGCCGCCGGTGATTACTAACTTTTTCAATGTTATTTTCCTTTTTCTTTCAAGTAGATTTGGCACTTTTGCCTTCCTCATCTTGAACGAACCCATTATAGCATTTGTCGCAGTATTTGTCAATGGTATTGACAGTAAATATACTTGCCTTATTGTATTTTAGTGTCATAATTGATCTTAATTTTTGCATCTATTGACATTGTAATTTTTATTTATTATAATAGTGTCAATAAATATGACTACAATAAATGCCAATTTAAACGACCTTTTAGCGCTGCTAAATCTTAGTGAAAACGAGGTAAAGATTTATCTCGCCGGCCTTGAACTAGGAGCCAGCTCGATTTGGGAAATAGCCCAAAAAAGTGGGGTGAAACGCCCCACTTGTTATGTAGTTCTCGAAGAGCTCGCTTTTCGCGGCTTCGCCTCCAGCCATAACGACGGCAGACGCGTCGTCTACTCGGTCATCTCGCCAAAGCAGCTGATGGTTCGAGAAGAAAACCGCCACCGCCGTCTCCGTGATGCTGAGAGTCAGCTCCAAGCGATTGCTAGCAGCTCCAAAGAAAAGCCACGAATCCGAACATTTCTAGGCGCAGAAGGGATCGAGCAAGTCTATAATATGGCGCTCGAAGAGCCGCGTGGTTCAGAATTTCTAATCCTCGGTGAAAACATGCTCGAAACTGATTATGTACAAAATATCACAGAGTCGATCATCGCACGTAACAAAAAAGGGATTCAGACGCGCGGTATTTTTCCTGACAATCACGTGAACCGTACTATGCGACTTGAGAAAAACCCTATCGACCAGCACAACAACCGTTTTCTACCTGTAGACAGCTTCGCGCCACAGACGCAGACTCTGATCTTTGGCCGAACTGTCGTTTATGTCGTCCACACCGAGAGCGAACCATTTGCCACAGTGATAGAGAGTAATTCGCTGGCTCATGACGAAAAAATGAAATTCGAGCTATTTTGGGAGCTCGCAAAAGAGTAATTATAGACATATATAACAAAAACTTTGAAATTCAATCTTTTACCGTGATAGTCTAGAACCTCCTCACATTCTACACGATCGACGATATTGTGAGGAGGTTTTGAACACATGGATGAGATGACTTAAGCTGTTTTGTCTAGACTCTTTAGAATATAACCATCGATATTCGTCTTCTCTGCAATTATATAAACGACGTAAGCATCCACTCCATACTCTGAAGCCGCAAGCTCAACCAAATCGCCGACATTTTTATCACAGACCCAGAGACTTTTCTGAACTTGTACGAAACCAAGACGCTTGATTGTTCGGCGAAATTTATCGCGATTTGATCTCAATCTTTCAGGTATATCGAAGGAAACAAGACGTGTTTTGTGATCAGACACACATCTTGCTGATATATTATCAATAATTGCCAATCGCGCTTTATTTGTAAATCGTACAGACTCAGCTTCACTATCCTTTACGATTTCGACATAGCCAGATCTCTTGAGATTGCCGAGAAGCTTCGTGATATTCTGACAGGTTAACACTCTCTGAGTTTCTCGACCGTTAATAAGCCGATAAAACTCTTTGCGATCAAAAGCATATGTAATTGACTCTGGAATACCAATAAAGAAATCGATAACCTCCAGCGCCACACTCTTAACTTTTTGCTTAGTACTTTTATCCAAAATATTCCCCTTGTTTAATATATATAATATTATACACAGTAACCTCCTCACATTCTACACGATCGACGATAT
>Ga0194057_10000219_pt1 | contig 29274 bp, 22 predicted proteins | sample SepL4415m_MetaG_FD_155474 | JGI IMG/M metagenome (GOLD analysis project Ga0194057, IMG submission 155474) | Anoxic zone freshwater microbial communities from boreal shield lake in IISD Experimental Lakes Area, Ontario, Canada - Sep2016-L442-15m | ecosystem: Environmental > Aquatic > Freshwater... | reverse complement strand
AAGGCTCTTCCAAGCCTTCAGCCAGTCGGACAACTCGTCCACGCGGAAGTTTGGCGGCGCAGGATTGGGGCTTTGCATCAGTAAGCGACTGACGGATGCTCTGGGCGGCCATATTGAAGTCCATTCCACTCTTGGCAAGGGAAGCACCTTCAGCGTGACCATCGACCCAGGGCCGCTGGACGGGATTCGCATGATTCAGAATGTCCAAGGGAACCAACTCGATCGTCCGCCGATAGCGGCTGCGGCAACCCCCGAAAAAATTGAACTACACGGCCGTATCCTCTTGGCCGAAGACAGCCCGGACATCCAACGGATAACCGCCTTCATCCTGAAGAAGGCCGGGGCCGAGGTGACGCTGGCCGATAATGGGCAGGTTGCCTATGAGGAGGCCACCGCCGCACGTGCCCGGGGCACGCCGTTCGACGTAATCCTGATGGACATGCAGATGCCCATCCTGGACGGCTACGAGGCCACTCGCCGCCTGCGGAGCGATGGCTACACCGCTCCGATTGTCGCCCTGACCGCCCACGCCCTGGCCGAGGACCGCCAGAAGTGCCTCGATGTCGGCTGCGACGACTACAACACCAAACCCATCAACCGGCAGAAGCTGCTGACCGTGGTTGCACACTGGTTGTCAATGGGGTTGCCAATGGGGTCGGGTCTCATTGCGAGTCGTTGAGAGGAAAAGAACGAGGTTCGGGAAAATGCGTTGCTGTAGCCGTAGGGTGGGGCTCGCTGCGCTCGTCCCACTCTACTTCAGTCGCCTCCGGAAATCACACAAGGCCATTTAGCTGTGATGTGCCGCCCAGCAGGTGGGGCGGCCTGTGGCAAGAAGGAGCCAGCCAATACGAGAGTGGGGCAAAAAAAGGAAACGCGAGGGTAAGACCCCCGCGTTTCCCTCAACCACCAGGTTCCCCGACCAACTCCAGCACCCGTTCGGATGCTGTCGTTGGCTGTACTTATAATGCTGTGATTGCCCAGGAGTCCGATGATAGGATGTTTGTGGTGACGGTTTAGCCATTCATTCATATCCAGGCATCTTGTTGATTCCGGATGGCGAATTCCGTCAACTCCGTCATATTCTCGGTGCCGATCTTGTACATGACCCCCGAGCGAAGGCCATACACGGCACTGCGGCTGATGCCAGGGATCGCGGCGATATCCTTCCCTGAAACGGTATCCAGGAAACCTTCAACGCCAACGGCGGTGTGTCCCATTCTTGGAGTCGGCTTGTCGGCGGCCAACTGGTTGACGTGGAGATTGGTCGCTTGGATAATAAGCTCTGCTCGTTGAGCGAGATGGCCGTGAACCGCCAAGAGCCGGAACCTTTATCCAGTCAAGTACCAAGTCACCTAGGAGAATTGAGCGATGCGCGTAGTGACAATCGTCTGTCTTTTTGGGGTGGCCTTGGCCATCGTGCCCTGCAACTTGTGTCAAGCGTTGGCGGCAGAAGAGTTGCAAATCGATCGCGAGACTCTGGATCGCTGGTCTGCGCTCTATCGCGGCTGGCACTACTGGCCGGACCCGATCATTCCTGCCAAGCCGAACATCCCCGGGCACGAGGCGTTTCACAACACAGACGTCCCCGGCATCTACCAAATGCCCGGCCAGCCGGACAGGTGGTATCTGAGCTTCATCGCCTTTAACGGTCGCGGCTACAACAGTTTTGTTGCGGAGAGCGACGACTTGATCCATTGGAAGCAGCCCCGACTTGCAATGGGTTTTGGCAAACCAGGTGGCTTCGATCATGGCGGTTGCGTCATCGGAGCCTTTCTTTACGACTCGTACGACATCCGTGCAGCGCGAGTGCTGAAACGCCGGGAGGGCAAGTTCTGGACGCTCTACGGGTGCTATCCCCGACAGGGCGGCTATGAGCTGCGTCCCGGCTACGAAGGCGTGGCCACGAGCGACGACGGGCTGGCCTGGCAACGCGCCAAGGATCAACCGATACTCTCGGTGTCCGACGCCGACTGCGGAGCGTGGGAGAAAAGCTGTATCTACCAACCCTGGTTGGTCGAGCACGAGAGCAGGTTTTATGACTTCTACAACGCGGCCAACAGCGGCGTGGAGCAAACCGGGCTGGCTTTCTCAACCGATCTGCTAAACTGGAAGCGGCATGTTGATAACCCGCTCATCCGTGTCCGGCCGAAGGGCTACGACGAGCAATTCGCCTCCGATCCCAAGGTGTTCCGCGACGGCGACCACTGGGTGATGTTCTACTTTGGCGTCGGCCGGAATGGGGCGCACATCATGGCCGCGTTTTCCCGCGACCTGCTGCACTGGACAGCGCATCCCGAGCCGCTCTACAAAGCGGGTGGCCATCCTGGTGGGCTGGATAAGACCTACGCCCACAAAATCTCATTGGTCTACCGTCCCAAGAACGATACGTTCTACATGTATTATTGTGCGACCGGCAATAAGGGACGCTGCATCGGGCTGATCACCAGCAAACGGTTGGACAACAACAAGGAGACCTTCGGTCGGACGTTTCGGCGGGGCCAGGAGACCCGCGCCGAACCTGGACAAGGGCAAAGCCATTTAGACTCAGTCCCGTCGGAGATCAAATTTCCCACTGCGATTCTCCACGGCGTAGAGATGGTGGTTGGTGACCACGTAAAGTACGCCGTTGGCGGCGGTGGGAGTGGTGTAAATGGGATCGCATGCACGGATGCGATTGATTACTTTCAATTCTTTCCCGGCCTCTAAACCCCAGAGAAGCTTCTTGCCGGAGCCGAGGTAGATTTTGCCGTCGGCCACCAGCGGTGAACCCCACACCGGCCCGCCCGCTTCGTGAATCCAAAGGCAGTTTCCCGTCTCGGCATCGAGGCAGTGCAAGCGGCCGTCAAAACCGGCGGCGTAGACTAGCCCGTCGGCGATGGCCACGGTCGAGACGCTCGCTCCGATCTTGTCGTAGGACCAGAGTGTGCCGCTGCGGCTGATGTCGCCGGTCTTGGTGGCGTCGATGCAGGCCACACGGCCTGCCTTCCTACCGTGGAATGCCTCTTGGGTGAAGGGAACCTACACGCGGTTTTTGTAGAATACCGGCATGGCCGTCACCTGATACGAGGTGGAATCGTGCTGATGATCGGGCGGTGGCGCGGCTTCCCTATTGCCCGTCCGCGCGGTATGATGGCTATTGTCCGCTATTTTCCGCCCCACCCCAAACCCTGGAGGTGAGTCATGTTCCACCCGGTATTCCTGATCCTCGGGGTAATACATAAGGAGAATCGGTAGATGATTCCACGCACTGAAGGCAGTCCGCTAGCCGCCAAATACAAAATCCTGATTGTTGACGATCATCCGGTCGTCCGACAGGGTTTAGTTCGGCAGATCGGTCAGGAATCCAACTTTGAGGTCTTTGAAGGCCCCGACAACGTGGAAGAGGCATTCGAGCAGGTCAAAACGCTCCGGCCGAACCTTGTCCTAGTCGATATCTCGCTGAAAGACAGCCTCGGACTGGACTTAATCGCACAAATCAGGGCCTACGACAGTCGCATCAAGACCCTCGCCTGGACGATGTTCGATGAGAATGTCTACGCCAGTCGGGCACTGCGTGCTGGTGCCTCGGGCTATATCAACAAGCGCGAGCCGATCGACACGATCCTTAACGCCATTCGCCGCGTCCTCCTTGACGACACCGTGTATCTCAGTCCGACCATGACCGATCGCGTTCTGCAATGTTTCGTCGGCGAAAAGGAGGCGGCAGAGGATCCCATCGCCAGCCTTTCAAAACGGGAAGTCGAGGTGTTTCGCCTACTTGGCCAAGGAAAGACGACGCAGGCCATTGCCGGCAATCTCGGTATCAGCCCGAAGACGGTCGAGTCCCACAGGGAAAAGATCAAGACCAAACTGGGGCTGCAGAACGCCGTGGAACTGTACTGCCGTGCCGTGCAGTGGATGCTGGAGAATGGGTAAGGGCCGGCGCAGAAATAACTGTCATGTTTTGCCTACTCGCCGAGCGGGGGTAGACGGCACACGGAGTGTGCCTGCTACTTTTCTTGCGACAGTTATTTCTGCGCCGGTCCTAACGGTTATTTTGGAGGCGAGTGCCTATACGCCCTGGTGATGCGGTGCGAGTGCCTTTGTCAGCAGTTCGATCTGGGCTTCGAGTTCCGTGAACGCCTCGGCCGCAGCGGTCAAGTCGCCGGCCTTGCCTGCTTGCTCGACTCGTCGAGTGGCGTTTTGAGTGGGTGCCGCGCCCAAATAATTTACGGTTCCAAGTAGATGATGGGCCGTGACGGCTAGTGCCGCGGCGTTGCGGTGGCCGAGTGCCACGCGCATCTTTTCGAGTGCTTCTGCCGACTCGTCGACGAAGTACCTTACGATATCCTGAAACATCTTGCGATCGAAGCATTGCTTCAGGGCTTCGTTCAGATCGAACACCTTCAGCGGTGCCACCGAGGTGGCCGACGTGGCGAGGCTCGATGGTTCGCCGGCCTTCGGCTGCCCCGGTGTTCCGGTGGTTTTCTCCGCGAGACGCTCGATCAGCGCGATCATTTCCGCGGCATGAATCGGTTTGGAGATATAGCCATCCATGCCCACCTCACGGCAATGCTGAGTGCCTTCGCTCATGGCATGGGCGGTGACCGCCACGATGGGCAGTCGGGCCTTGGCCGGCTCGCTCAAGGCCCGGATTGCGGCGGTGGCCTGGTAGCCGTCCATGTTCGGCATTTGCAGGTCCATTAAGAGCACGTCGTAGTCGTTCCGCCGCACGTGGTCAAGTGCCTGCTGTCCGTCCTCCGCAATCTCCACCTGATGACCGCGCTCTCGCAGGATATAGGCAGCAAGCTTCTGGTTCATGAGGTTGTCTTCTGCCAAAAGAATCCGCAGTGGCCTGAGGGGCGCAGCAGAAACCTCGAACGCGGATACCGTTTCGAGAAGCGGCTGCGTCGTCTGGGGCAAGCGAATGGTAAAGTGAAAAGTGCTGCCGCGGCCTTTCACGCTCTCGCACCTGATGCGCCCCCCCATTCGATTGACTAGACTGGATGAAATCGACAGTCCCAATCCGGTGCCTCCAAAGCGTCGGACCGTCGAGGCTTCGGCCTGCTCAAACGGAAGAAAAATAGTCTCCAGCTCACCCGGCGCGATGCCGATGCCCGTATCTCGGAAGGTGAACGCCAGGCACACGTCGTCGGTATCTTGTAACTCGACGGCCACGCGCACCTCGACATCGCCTTGTTCGGTGAACTTGATCGCATTATCCGCCAAGTTCAACACGACTTGCCGCAATCGCATCGGGTCGCCGACGAAGACATCGGGTGTGTCGGGAGTGACATGGCAGGAGAAGCTGATCCCTTTCTCTCCTGCGCGCACAGCGAGTATATGCGTGGTCTTTGCCAGCAACTGGCGCAAACTGAACGGAATCGCCTCAAAGTGCAGGTTTCCTGACTCGATCTTCGCTGAATCCAGCAGGTCGTTCAACAGAACCAAGAGCAGGTCGGCCGATTCCAAGGTCATTTCAAGGAAATTCCTGGCAACCGGGTCCATTGGCTTGGACATCGCCAGATTGACCATACCCAGGATGGCGTTCATGGGCGTGCGCAACTCATGGCTCATGTTGGCTAGGAACTTACTTTTGGCAAGTGTGGCGGATTCTGCACGCTGTTGCGATTGCTCCAGTGCTTTATTGGTCGATTGTAGGGCATCGGTGTATCGACGCAATTCCTCTTCAACAAGTTTGCGTTCCGTGATGTTGGTTATCACGACGCGGTACACCGGCTCTCCGCATTTGCCGCCATCCACCTCGTTCGTCTCCAAGCGTGCCCAAAATGTCGTTCCGGCTATATTCACCATCCACAGTTCGCACACCTGCGGCTCGCCCGTTACGAAGAGTTGCCTGCGGCACAAATAGAAGATATCACGGTCTTCTTGGAGAATGAAGTGATCCAACGACCAGTTGATGAGATCGTGTTTCATCGTGCCCAGCAGGGCGACGGCGGTGAGGTTGACCTCCAGAATCTGCCCTTGCTCATTGAGGGTACAATAGCCCACCGGGGCCAAGTTGTAGAGGTCAAAATAGCGTTTACGCTCAACCTCCAGGTCATCCTGCGCCTGACGCAGGGTCACGTTTTGCATCTCCAGCTCAATCTGATGCACATGCAGCTCGTGGAATGCCCGTTGCACTTCTTCGGGCGAGTAGCTCGATAGGTGTTGCTGCAACAGGCCAGCCCTATTCCGGACCATTTCTTCGGCCCGCCGGCGCAAATCGGTTTCCAGATCAGAATGCGGTTGTTTTTCCGTCACGGTGTTGCTCGCGTTGAGGCTATCTCAAAATCCGGCGGAGAAGCAACCTCAGCCAATGTTTTTCGTTGCACAAGGGTCGTGTTCATGGAACTGCGCTCGTTGTTAAGATGCGTATGCCAACAAACTGTTATTCTGCACGATGCCGACATAAGTTTCTAGTGCTCAGCCCATGCAATTGAATGGTGCGAGAAAAATTCTTAGGTCAATCCAGGGGTTTGCCTCATAATTCTCGTCCTTGAAGCCATGGAGTTTGTTGACTCTTTCGGTTTTAGGTGCAGAAGTAGGGTGGGGAGAGTGAAACGAGCCCCACCAAAAGTGGACGCAATGGAATTGGTGGGGCTCGCTGCGCTCTCCCCACCCTACGATTATTCGCGTAACTTACCGTACGATGCTCCATCCACCCTACGGCGTGCCAGCAGTGCCAGCAGTTGGCAAGGTTACGATCAAGGCCAGATAAATTCTTGGTCAAACTAAGGCATCTCCTCATTTTCCTTGCGAATCAAAACTTAATAATAGGAATGGAATGAAAGCAATGATCGTGGTTTCGCACACAACAGGTTCAGCCTGAAGGGACGCAATAAGCGGAACACGCCAAGCGAAGAAGTGAATTCGAGTTTAACCCGCGAACGGTAAGCAGTCCCATCCCAACGTCATTCCAGAGGGCGCATCGCACGAAGTCGGCAATGCAACCCAAGGGGACGGAGTTCGCGCTAACCAAACACCAAACCATGTCAGATATTCCCAAAATGAATCCAACAGAGAAAATGCATTGCGCGTCGAGGAACAACCTTGTTCCGATCGTAATGCCGGACGCTACCGATGTACCGCAGCGTAGGATGGAGAAGGAACCCACCGCGTCCGGTTTAAGACTCCAGTTCGTGCTTCATGCCCTGCGTCGCTGGTGGATGCCGGCCTTGCCGGCAAGCGTGCTGATGGCCTGCGCGTTCGGAGTCGTAGCGAGGTTTTTGTTCGTGCCGCAGTACGAGGCGACGGCGTGGTTCCGCATGGAGGAGAAGTCGCCCTTCCTGGCTTTCCAGAGCAGGGAAGATGTCCGCGTCAAGGAATTCTTTCAGACCGAGGTCGAAATGATCCGCAGCCCGTTGGTGCTCGGGCCGGTCCTGAAGCAGGCGGAACTCGCTCAGCTCCCCGAGTTTCAGAAGGCCGAAGACAAGATCGCCTGGCTTGTCAAGCAACTTCAGGTGAAAGCGGTCGGTCAGTCGGATCTGTTTACGATTCGGTTTGCCGGCCAAAAGCCCGCCAGCGCGGCGAAGATCGTGAATGCCATAGCCGACTCCTATTTTAAGCTTCGCAACAAGAACGAAGTTGAGCACGTCAAGTGCGTGTTGGATTTACTGGGGGGGGAAAAGGAACGGCGGTCGCAAGAGGTTTTGCGGCTTCGCGAGGGGCTTCGTGAATTAGCCAAGCAGGTTACTGGCCACGACCCCTATTCGGCAAAAGCGGACAAAGAAAAAACCACCAGCAGTCCTCTGGCCGAGTTGCAAATACGGCTCATTGCCGCCCAGGTGGAACGGACGGTCTCGGAGGCGCGTGTCAAAGCGGTGGAGTGCGAGTTTCTCGCCGTCGCGGCCAGTGATGCGCCCGCCGTGGCAAAGAACACTCCCCTGACCGAGCATGAGATAGCCTATCGCAATGCCATGGTCAACAAGGCGATTGCTGAACATGCCGAAGTGAAACAGATCGCTGCCATAATCTTAACCAAGCAGGCGAAGCTTGCCAATATCGAGGCCGTGGCCGTCCACGGCAAAGAGAATCCCATCTACGAGCGACTCCAATCCGAGATTGTACGCGAACAACGCGCCGCAGAATCGATGCGAGCCGAGATCCGTCCGCGACTCGAGAAGGAGATCGAACTGTTGTTACAGGCGCGCAGAATCGAAAGTGCGGCGGCGGTGTTCGACAAGCAGCGGGAAGAGCTTTCTCGCCTGCGAGCCGACTGCAAGGTCCGCGAGATCCTTGAGCAAACCCTTCAAATCGAGTATGCAAAGGGCCTCAAGGAAGTCAAGCTATTCAGTGGAGAATCCTTGGAGCTGGAATTCAAGCGCGACGAACTTGTCCGAGCCGAGAAAGTTTTTGAGTTGATCGCACAGCGCACTCTGGAGATCCAGACGGAACGGGGCGCTCCAGCCCGCGTCACGTTGCTGAAGCTGGCCGAGGAACCCGTTTCACCCATGGTCACTCCGATGCGCAACGTGAGTCTTGGCGTGATAGCCGGCATGCTTTTTCCATGGGTACTCGCCATCGGCTGGGAGCGTCTGATGAAGCGAGTAGGCGATACCCAGGATATCGAAGAGCAGTCGCATATATCGGTGCTTGGCGAGATTGCCTACCTGCCGACACGAACGCGTGCGGCAAACCAAGAGACGCCTCGTTTGTTGGAATGCGTGCGAATCTTCGAGGAAAGCATCGACACGCTTCGCACCACGCTCATGCTCTCGGAAGAATTGCGTGGCATGAGCGTGTTGGCGGTCACCAGTGCCGCAAAACACGAAGGGAAAACGAGCATTGCCTCGCAGATGGCGCTTAGCCTGGCTCGCGCTACCGGTCAGCGCGTGCTGTTGGTCGATGGCGATATGCGTTCCCCCGACATCCATCGTGTTTTCGACATACCTCGGTCGCCCGGCCTTGCCGAGATTCTTCATGAGGAATGTTCCGTGGCGGAATCCATTGTCACCACCTACGGCGAAAACGTCCATTTGCTACCGGGTGGAAAAATGGCGGCAAGCCCGCATCGGCTGTTAGGCGATGACAAGTGGAGTTCCGTGCTTGCCGAGTTGAAAGCCCAATACCGCTATGTGGTCATCGACACTCCGCCCGTGCTTGCCGCCAGTGAAGCGTTGGTATTGGCAAAAACCGCCGACGCAACACTGGTCTGCGTGATGCGCGACGTCAGCCGTACCGATCATGTGCGACAAGTGTGTGAGCGGCTCGTGGCTGCCGGCGCGCGGCCGGTGGGCGCGGTGCTTAACGGCGTGCCTAGCCACAATTATGCCTACCGTTACGGAACCTAGCAATGAATGAAAGCTTCAATATCACGGCGACCGCCTCCTCCTATTTTCGCTGGAAAGGCATGCTCGATTTCGTACTGGCCGCACTGATACTCGTCCCTGCGCTGCCAGTCATTGGGCTTTTGGTGGTCTTGGTGCGGCTTACCTCGCCAGGGCCGGGCATTTTTCGTCAGCGGCGCGTCGGCAAAGATGGACATTGTTTTGAAATGTTCAAGCTCCGCAGTATGCGGTCCGACGCCGAGATGGGTTTGGGGGCCGTCTGGTCGCAGCCCAAGGATCCTCGCGTTACTTTCCTTGGTCGTATTCTCCGCAAGCTCCACCTTGATGAACTCCCTCAACTCTTCAATGTTCTGCGTGGCGAAATGTCGATGGTCGGCCCGCGTCCCGAGCGCCCGGAGTTCGTTCCTATCCTTGCCGAACAGATTTCCGGCTATTGCGACCGCCTTGCCGTGCTGCCTGGCGTAACGGGGCTCGCTCAGATCAATCTGCCACCGGATAGCGGTATCGACAGCGTTCGCAGGAAGTTGGTGCTCGATCTGGACTATGTACACCAGGGCAGCCTCTGGCTCGACCTGCGCATCATCCTCTGCACCGCCGGCCGCGTGGTAGGCATCCCTCTATGCCGCGCGCTGGGACTGCGACGCCGAGTGCATTTGCCTCTCCTCGTCAAATTTCCAGCCAAGTCCTGCAAGGACGACACCAATGCCATTCAGCCCAATCGCCACGGGCACGGGAAGTCCAAATCCGTTATTCATTTGCGTTAGGTTTTTCATGCCGTATTTTCTTTTCCTGCTGGTAACCGCCACAATGTTCATCCGCCCGGGTGAGATCATTCCGGCGATCCAGGACTGGCCCATCTACAACTACTTGATCATTTGTTGCATGATCGTGTCCATCGAGCCAATGCTTGCCCAGTTGTCCGTTAAATCCCTGACAGAAAACCCCATTACTGCCTGCATTGTGGGTATATGGGTTGCCATCGTCTGCTCCCATCTGGCCCAATTCCGCACCTGGGAGGCACGTGATTCAGGCTTCACTTTCTTTAAGGTCGTGGCCTTCTACCTCCTGCTGGTAACCTCGCTCGATTCACCCGCTCGTCTCAGAAGCTACATGAAATGGCTTTTTGTGTTCATCGCCGTGTTGGCTATCATTGCGCTACTGGCTGCCTACAATATCGTCAGTATTGGAACCATCGAATTCTACGACCAGAAAGAAGTCGATAAGGTCACCGGCGAAATGATCCACATCGACCGCCTGACGAGTACCGGCATCTTCCAGGATCCCAACGACCTGGCCATGATCCTCGTGGTAGGCATGGTGATTGCGTGTTACTTTCTGGTTGATCCAGTCTCTGGTCCGCAGCTTCGGCCATCCGCCCCGGCGAATGGGCTTGCGTCGAAAGCAGAGCGCACCCAGTCTCGCATCGGCTCGATCGTGCTGCGCTGGCTGGCTATTCCGACAATCGGGCTATTCGGGTTTGCGATCTTCCGAACGCAATCCCGCGGCGGCTTGATGGCGCTCATGGCATCTTTGACGGTCCTTGGCCTATTTCGCTTCGGCTGGCGCAGAACCGTGCTCGCGGGCATGGTAGCGGTGCCTTTGCTATTGGTGGTGATGAAGGGCCGCATGACCAGCATGGACGAGGGCATGGATGAAGGAACCGGCCACTCTCGCGTCGAACTTTGGTCGGATGGTTTTCAGCTCCTCAAGAGGTCGCCCCTGTTCGGCATTGGCCAGGGGCAATACGCCGATGAGGTTGGCCAGGTGGCCCATAATTCGTTTGTACATGCCTTTGTCGAACTGGGCTTACCTGGCGGCGCGTTCTTTCTGGGCGCATTCGTCGCGGCCATCGGCTTGTTTTACCGCATGCGATCTGACCGTGGGCTTTTGGCTTGCGGTGAAGTCCGCCGAATGCTCCCCTTCCTGCTGGCCGCCGTGGTTGGCACGGCCGTCTCGATGTTCTCGCTCTCGCGCAACTATGTCAGCACGCCCTACGTCGTGTTGGGCCTCGCTGCCGCCTGGGCGCGTCTGGCCGCACCCTGGTCGGTTGCCGCGCCCCTGCGTTATGACGGCCAGTTTATCTACCGCATCGCGCTAGGTAGCGTCGGCTTTATCGTCACAACCTACGTTTTTATCCTCGTTTCCACTCGGCTGTCTTAATTACCCTTGCCTTGCTCGTCAAAAACTACCTATATGGCATCCTCGGATAAAAACTCACCCACGCCCGGCCTCGCCACCAATGCCGCATGGAATTGCGTCGGCACGCTCAGCGATGCGCTGATCGGCTTCTTCATGATGCCCTTCGTGTTGAATGCCCTGGGCGACACCACCTACGGTCTCTGGGCCTTGATCGCCTCGTTGACCGGTTGCTTCGGCTTTCTCGACCTGGGCGTCCGCGGTGCTCTGGGTCGTCAACTGGCCTTTCACCTAGCCCGCCGTGATATGCACCATGTCAATACCACGCTCAATACGGCGGTTGCCCTCTTGAGCGCGGCGTGCCTGATCACGCTGCTGGGCGCGGTCGCATTGCAGTTCCTGTTCTTCCGGCTGTTTGACGTATCGCCCGACCAGGAGTGGATTGTCCGCATCACGCTGCTGCTGGCGGGGCTGAATTTGGCCCTCTCCTTCCCTATCAGCGCCTTCGACGCCACGCTCTGGGCCGCGCAGCGTTTCGATCGGCTCAATCAGATCGATATTTCGGTCTCCGTGCTGAAGGCCGTGCTGATGGTCCTCTTCCTCAAGTCGCCCGCCACGTTGATCTGCCTTCCGGTGATTAGTCTGGCCGGCTCGCTGATAGCCGGATCGCTGAAACTCGCCACCACCTGGACCGCGTTCGGCGGCCTGAAAATCGGCGTCCGCTTCATCAGTCGCACGGCTTTAGGCAACATTTTTGGCTTCGGCCTGTGGAACTTCATCGGCTCGTTGGCCCGACAAATCATTATGCGGATTCCGGCCGTCGTCATTGGCTCGTATGTTGGCCCGGCCGCCGTCACTCCCTATGCGATTGCCGAAAAGCTCCTGAACGTCATCAGCTCGTTATTTAGCGCAGCAACAGGCGTGCTTACGCCCAAGAGTGCCGGCTACTCAGCCTTGGACGATTTCACGCGGCAGCGGACCCTGTTTGTCCACGGCGGACGACTCTGTTGGGCGATGGCCCTATTTACCGGGCTGGGCCTATGCTTTTTTGGCCAACCGTTTATCGCGGCCTGGCTTGGCCCAAAACATCCTCTAGCGGCCGTTTACTTGGCCATTATCGCGTTGGGGTCCATCGTCCCGCTCTCCCAGTCGATGACCGGTTGTGTGCTGCTGGGCGTCGCCCGGCACCAGTTCCTGGCAGTGATCGCGATCGGGCAAACGGTGCTTGCCATTGGCCTTTCGCTGCTGGCGGCGACTTACGGCGATGCCCTGACGGTCTGCGTGGTCCTGGCGGTCGTATCGACGCTGGCCGGGTTGGTCCTAGTCTGGCATGGTTGCCGCTCTCTCCATGTGCCGCTGGTGGATTACGCTCGGGAAGCGGTCGGCCCCGCCGTGGCGGCATGCGTCATCCCTGCGGCATTCGGAGCAGCGATGATTTTCATGGGAACGTCACTCTTTGCCTATGCGTTTGTCGCGCAGATGGCGTGTTATTCGCTCCTGTTTGTGGCGTTTTTCTATCGGTTCTCTCTTATCGGCGCGAGCTGTCGTTCCCCTGGTCATGTACCTCGTGTCACCCAAATCAGTGATAGACACTGGCTGTGGTCGCGGCGGTTGGGTACTCGCACCGAGCTTGTCCCTAAGGATGTTTTGAAATGAAGATAACTGTCGCAATATGTACGTGGAACCGGGCACGCCTCCTTGATCAGACGCTACGTAGCCTAAGTAACCTTGAAGTTTCACAAGGAATCGAGTGGGAGATTCTGGTTGTCAACAATAATTGCACAGATGAAACCGACGCTGTCATCGCGCGCCACGGAAATGCGATCCCGCTACGCCGCCTCTTTGAACCACGAGCAGGGCTCTCAAACGCACGTAACTGCGCGGCCGCGGCCGCAACGGGTGAGTTACTGCTCTACATTGATGACGACGTCCTTATCGGCACGACGTGGCTGACAGCCTACAAGGACGCAGCAGAGTCGCTACCGGATGCATCCTTTTTTGGCGGACCAATTGAACCTTGCTTCGAGAATCTGCCTCCCGCGTGGATTAGACGCAATATGCATGTTTTTGGAACGATCTGGGGTGCCTTGGATCTCGGGCCTGAGATCCGCCCGTTTTCCTCCGGGGAGAGCCCTTTTGGCGCGAACATGGGCTTTAGAATTCATTTGGTGAGAGAGTTCCTCTTCAACCCTCGTCTCGGCTATTCCGGCACAGGAAAAGTAGCGGGCGAGGAGGGCGAACTTGTAATGCGCGCGATGAACGCAGCGCATGTTGGCTATTGGATTCCGACGGCGCGCCTGCGACACTGCATGCCCTCCGATAGACTCACAAAAAGGCATCTGTGGGACACCTTCTATGGTCGTGGCCGGGCAGAGGCACATTTGGGAGATTGGCGTGACTGTCCGCAGCTTTTCGGTGTTCCACGCTATTTGATTCGCAGGTACTACCAAGGGGTGTTAGAGAAGATTGTTTTCCTTCCAACCCGCGGAGCTCGCTGGGCAAAAGCGTTTCGCAACGCGGCTTCAGCAAAAGGTTTTATTGACGAACTGAGGCGACCCATCCGATCTACCCACGAGTGAACTTCGGGCAACCGATGGGCCGAACTGGCACATGCCGTGGGTCGTTATAAAGGCACAATGAACCAATTAGTTAGTGTAATTATTCCCGCCTATCGGGCTGAGCAAACGATCCGCCGTGCGATCGATAGCGTGCTTTCGCAGACGGTGCCGGCGGCTGAGATCATCGTCGTCGATGACGGCAGCCCCGACGATCAGGCGGCCGTAGTGGCGGAATACGGCGAACGAGTGGTCCTGATCCGCAAACCGAACGGCGGGACGGCCAGCGCACGCAATGCCGGCATTGAGGCCGCTTCAGGAGATTACATCGCCTTCCTCGACGCGGACGACTACTGGGAGCCGACGAAACTTCAGCGACAGTTGGCCGCCTTTGAGCAGCACCCAGAACTTATGTTGGTGGCTGGATGTTTTTTTGAGGAAATACCGGGCCAGCCGCGCATGGCCCCCTCGACAACCAGTCCGCAATGGTGCGATCGGGTGCTGACCGCTAAGGGAGAAGCGGCCTTCCGGCTGGCAACCATGGTATGGACTGGGACGGTAATCGTTCGCCGCGCGAAACTGGGACAGGAGCGTTTTGTTTCGGGCCTGGAACCGGCCGAGGATCGCGACCTCTGGATTAGACTGACCTCCCAACACCCGTGCTACCTAATCTCAGAGCCTCTGGCAACAGCTGTTTTGGAAGAAGGCTCGCTGTCGCGAACGAATGCAGACCGGGATTATGGAAACATGCTGCGGGTAGTCCACAAGAACGCAGAATTGCTAGGCAAGGCAGGCGTACGCCGCTGGGAGACGAAGGTTTACGGCTCTTGGGCGGCTTGCCATCTGGGCGGTGGGAATGCGGCGGCAGCCATCAGCCCGGCATTGTGCCGCCTCGGCCGGCAACCATTTTCGCCGCAAGCGTGGTGGATTGTTTCTAAGAGCATGGTGCTGGCGGCACTGCGGCGGAACGCAATCGCGGAACACACGAACCGACACACACAACCAAGCCCGTAGGGCGTGATTACCGAGTTAAGGTAAAAGAGTTGAAAGGCTGCGTATAAATGAAGATGAGAACTCATACAAACAACGGCTCACTGATCCGCATCGTCCACGTCAGTCTAAGCCTGGAGATGGGCGGCATGGAAAAGCTGCTGGTGGAGTTCGCCAGCCATGCCGACCAACAGCGGTTCCAGCTCCATTTCGCCTGCATGGAAAACCGCGGGGTACTGGCCGACGAGGTCGAGGCCCTCGGCTGGCCGGTCACCACGCTGGGCAAACGCCCCGGATTGCGGCCGGGACTCGTTCTCCGACTCGCACGAATCTTCCGTCGTCTCAAGCCGGACGTGGTGCATGCGCACAACACGGTTGCCTGTATCTATGCGGCACCGGCGGCACGGCTTGCCCGCGTTCCTGTCGTCCTTGCCACGCGTCACGGTCAAGGTCCCGCGCCAGGCAGTCGCCAAGCGTGGCTTTTTGCCCTGTCCACACGGTTTGTCGACCACGTGGTCTGCGTGTCAAAGGACAGCGGCGACATTGCCGTTCAATTGGGGATTCCGCCTCATCGTGTCACGACCATCTGGAACGGCATCGACACGCGTAAGTTTGCCGTGTCCCGCCCCAATCCTGATGGGCCGGCGTTGGTCGTTGCTCGCTTGGCGCCGGAGAAAGACCTTGCCACGCTGCTCCGCGCCGTGCCTTTGATCGTGCAGCGCGCTCCGCATTGGCGGTTGCAGATTATTGGCAACGGTCCCTGCCGAGTCGGGCTTGAGGCACTAACCGACGAGTTGGGCCTGAACCAATACGTTCAGTTTTTTGGTCAACAAAGCGATGTACCCGAGCGTCTGAGAAAGGCTTCGATGTTCCTGCTCCCCTCGCTAAGCGAAGGGGTCTCGCTTGCGTTACTGGAGGCCATGGCCAGCGGACTGCCGGCGGTCGCCACCCGTGTGAGCGGAAACGTCGAGGTAGTCCGGCACGAAGAGACGGGACTGCTGGTCGCGCCGCGGGATCCCGCCGCAATCGCCGATGCCATCGTGCGACTGGCGAGCGATCCGGCAATTGCTGCACGCATGGGTGCTGCCGCACGGCGGCGGGTGGAGGATTCGTTTGACATCCGCGAGATGGTCCATGAGTACGAACAAACTTACCTAAATCTTCTGGCAATCAAGGGAACTCGCCACAAGCCCGAGGAACTCATGCCGCTTGGGCTAGCCCAGGATAAAGACAAACCGCTATCCAATGGTTTACCGCACATGCCCCGGACTCCCCACAGATCGCCCAGGGTTAGCACTCTTCTCCAGGCATCGGTCATTCAAGGGTATGAAACGGTCGTCAAGCGACGCAAGACATTTTCTTACTATCGCGAGCTTGAAAAGACGCAATGGCACTCCTTGGACGAAATCAACGCAATGCAGCTTTGTGCGCTGCACAACATTCTCCTGCATGCACAGCAGCACTCACCCTACTATCGCGATCTCTGGCAGAGGCTGGGGCTTGATGCAGGGCAAGTCCACTCGGTAGCCGATCTACGGCGATGGCCACTGATCACTCGCGAAACCATACGCACCCATCGCGACGCAATGCGTTCGACGGTTGCCGGATTGCGATCGATCTCCAAGACAACGGGCGGCTCTAGTGGAGCACCCCTTACCTTGGACGTGAGTTATGAAAGTAACGATCGCCGCAATGCTGCGCGGCTTCGTGGATATGGTTGGGCGGGGGCAACGCCCGGCACGCGACAGTTTCACCTTTGGGGTGTTCCACTGGGGACTCGGCCCCTTCTCAGCCGCTTGAAAGACCACCTCTACCATCGCTGGCTCAACCGCCACCTCGTGGTCAACACGTTTTCACTTAGCGATGCGCGCGTGCCGGAGATCTTTGCGCACTACAACAATTTCTGCCCCGATATTGTTGTCGCTTACACGAATCCACTCTATGAATTTGCTCGGTCGCTTCGGTCGCGAGGTCTGCGGCCGCGCCAGCCACGGTCAATCGTTGTTGGTGCCGAGAAATTGCACCTATTTCAACGCGAGTTGATCGAAGAGGTCTTTCAGGCACCTGTTTTTGAGACGTATGGTTCGCGCGAGTTCATGCTCATCGGTGCCGAGTGCGACCGTCACAACGGCCTGCACCTGACCAGTGAGCATCTCTTGGTGGAGGTTCTTGACGAACAGGGGAATCCGGCCGCGGAGGGTCAGGAGGGGAATGTCGCTATCACGGATATGTTCAACCAGGCCATGCCTTTCATCCGCTACCTTAATGGCGATCGTGCCCTTGCAGGTTTTGAGCGTTGTGATTGCGGACGTGGATTGCCCCTCTTAAGAAAAGTCGTCGGCCGACAACTCGACATTTTGACCACACCTGAGGGCCACCGAATTCCCGGCGAGTTCTTTATCTATCTGCTGAAGGACTTTGCCGCGATCGATCGTTTTCAAGTAATTCAGCAGCAGACGGACGAAATTCGTCTCAAGATCGTGGCGAGTCTGGGCTGGACGCCCAGTGACGAAAAGACGATTCGTCGGGAAATCATCGCCATTGTCGGCGATTCCGTACGCATCGTCATTGAGCGAGTGGACGAAATAACCCTGACGCGAGCCGGCAAATTGCAGGTCGTCGTCAATCAATGTTCCGCCCGATGAAGACCTGATAAACACCCCACGAGAACGGTAATGCGGCTACTTTTTATTACTAACAACTTTCCGAACCCCATGCAGCCGACGCGGGGTACGTTCAATTTCGAGATGGCCAAGGCGTTCGTCGCGGAGGGTCATACGATCGAGGTTGTTGCGCCGGTCTCTTGGTGGGACGAACAGCAACTGAAACGGCAGGGCCGCTTTGATCCTAGCCGCGAGGCGGTGGTTGCAGGGATACGTACGCATTACCCGCGATACTTCTATCCACCCAAGATCCTACGAAGCTGGTATGGATACTTCATGTGGCATTCGGTGCGTCAGAAGGTGTTGTCGATCCTCGGTCAATCGCCGCCCGATGTGGTACTGGCCTATTGGGCCCATCCTGACGGCTATGCCGCCTTGCAAGCCGCTCGGCAGATTGGTTGCCCCTTGGTGGTGATCGTGGGCGGCAGCGATGTCCTCGTGCTATGCAAGAACGCCGCTCGCCGTCGCTGCGTGGTCGAAGTACTCACCGCGGCGGACATGGTACTGACGGTCGGTCGAGATCTGCAAGCCAAGATTGCCGCGTTGGGCATCCCCCCGGAAAAGATCCGCGTTGGCTACCGTGGCGTCGATACCCTCCACTTTCATCCAGGCGACCGCGCGACCGCGCGACAACGGCTTGGCCTGCCGCAAGATGGCCGGTTGGCGTTGTGGGTTGGCCGCATGGAGCACGTCAAGGGCCTGGATACCCTGCTGGAAGCCTGCGAGATCCTCAAAACCATGGGAGTGGCGTTTTCGCTAGCGTTGGTGGGCAGCGGGCTTTTGGAGCCAGTTCTGCGAAAACAGTGTACCGCACTGGGTGTGCAAGAGCAGGTGCGTTTCGTTGGGTCGGTGCTGCACAAAGATCTGCCCGATTGGTACCGCGCTGCCAATGCGACCGTGCTGCCAAGCCTGTCCGAGGGGGTGCCTAACGTACTTTTGGAGTCGATTGCAACCGGGATTCCCTTTGTGGCGAGCGATGTGGGCGGCATTCCCGAGATCGCAACCGAAGGAGTCGATCGGCTCGTGCCACCGGCCGATCCGCAGGCGTTGGCCGATGCCCTGGAGTCTATTTTCAGACTTCCCCCTTCGCAAGCACCGCGAACCTTCCAGCCCCCCAGTCGGTCAGATTCTGCGCAAGAGTTCATTCGCCTAATCGAGACGCACTGTCAGCGAAAAGCATTGGTCCGTCTCCCTTCATGCAAGGGAGGCGCCCTTGTATCTTAACAACGATCCGTTGCAGCCGTCGTGGCGACAGTTTGCCCGGCGCATGTTACTTTCGGCCTGTCCGCGCAGCCTGCTTATTGCCGACGGACCGGCCGACAAGGGATTGGTCTGGCTAACCTTCGACGACGGACCGCATCCAGAACATACGCCCCGACTTCTGGAGGCTCTTCATACCTGCCAGATCAAGGCTTCGTTCTTCCTGATTGGTGCCCATGCGCAACAATACCCGGACCTCGTCCGCGAGATGGTAAAGCAAGGCCATGCCATCGGCTACCACACCCATGACCACATTCTTCCCTTCGCTATGTCGGCCTCCGATTTTTCAGAGGATTTGCGGCGCGGACGCAAGTTATTGCACACGCTTGCCGGAAGGGAGACCGCGATTTTCCGTCCGCCCCGTGGCAAGCTGACACGCTCCATGCTTTTCCGTCTCTGGCGCGATCGTCAAAAAGTTGTCTTATGGAACACCGATCCCAAAGACTACGCAATGACTTCTTCCGAAGAGTTGCGTTGCTGGTTTGCGGACCATCCCCTGGCGTCGGGCGATATCGTCCTGTTGCATGAAAAGCATTCGTTTACGGCTGCAATATTACCTGAACTTGTTGAAAGAACGCGTTCCGCCAATCTCGACTTTGCATCTCTGGACCATCCAGCCATCGCTTTAACTTGAACCGATGCCTTTCAGAACTCATGTAGGTTGGCTAAGTTTATCATGAGCACTCTTCTCTATTTTGGCAACGACTGGTCCGCCGAGAACCGAACGTCGAGCCACCACATTGCGCGACGGTTGGCCCAAAAGCATGAGGTCTACTACATCGAATGTCCAGGTATGCGCGCACCTCGAGGATCGGGTCGCGACTTGAAACGAATCTTTCAGAAACTAGGGAAGGCGATCCGCGGTCCGCGACAGGCTTTGCCGGGGCTTAAGGTGGCTACTCTCTTTCAAGTCCCCTTCCATCGTTTTAGGCTGGTGCGGTGGTTCAATGCTAAATTGATCCATGCCTCCGTCCGCTTGCTGATGTGGCGAAAGGGAATTTGCAAGCCGATCCTATGGTTCACAATCCCCCATGTCGCATCCCTGGTGGGGCGGTTGGGGGAATCGCTCTCGGTGTACTACTGCACAGACGAACATACTGCTCTGCCAGGCGTGGACATTGATTTCATCCGCGCCACGGACGCTCGCCTAACGCGCGAAGCCGATTGCGTGTTTGTCGCCTCCGATACACTTTTGGCCGCGAAGTCGGCAATCAACGCTAGCGCCTACCACAGTCCCCACGGAGTGGATGTTGAGCATTTTGGCGCGGCACAGCTCGCCGGGGCAATGCCTACCGAACTCGCTGCGATCCGTGGGCCAATCATCGGGTTCTTCGGCCTGATCGAACATTGGATCGACCTCGATCTGGTCGCCTATCTAGCCAGAGAGCGGCCACAGTGGTCGTTTGTGATGATCGGCCGGGTCGCAGTACACGCCGATTGCGTGCCCCATCTATCAAACCTGCATTTCCTTGGCAAGCGTCCGTATGAACAATTGCCTGAATATGGGCGACATTTCGACGCGGCAATCATCCCCTACAAACTCAACACACAGGTATTTCACGCCAATCCGCTTAAACTGCGCGAGTATCTGGCGATGGGCAAACCGATCGTTTCCGTGAGCACTCCGGAGACGAACAAGTATGCCGACGTTGTTGAGATCGCCGCCAATCGCGAGGACTTCCTCGCCAAACTGGACAAGATAATCGCCCAAAGAGACAACCCCGAAGCTATTACGCGCCGGCTTGCTAGCGTTGCCTCGTCCAGTTGGGATGCCCGCGTTCAAGAAGTGCTTGGACGAGTAGACGGCGCGTTAGAAAAGAAACGGCTCTTCCGGCTTTAGGTGCGAAACATGCGAAATTGTAGGTTGGGCTTTAGCCCGACAATCCAACGTTTATCGGAGACGGGCTAAAGCCCATCTTACCGTCGCACCTAAAACCGGAAGAGCCAAAGAAACAGAAGCAAGGTTTAACCCCAAATAGGAATCTGAAGCATGGAAACTGAAGCTATCTTTTGGATTTGCCTAATGCTGGTGGCGTACAGCTACCTGTTCTATCCCGTCTGCATCTGGCTGCCGACGCGGTGGTTTGCCCGTGACCATCGGCCGCCTGAAGTCGCCTTGCCACCGCCCAAGGTTGCACTGCTCATTGCCGCCCACAACGAGGCACAGACCATTGAGGCCAAGATTCGTAACAGTCTGGCTTTGGACTATCCGCCTGAGCGGCTTGAGATCGTGATCGTTTCGGACGGCAGCAGCGATGCAACCGTCAAGATTGCCCAACGCTTTGCCGATCCGCGGGTGCGCGTGCTTGATTATCAGCAGCGGCGAGGAAAGTCGGCCGCCTTGAACGCGGCCGTCGCCCAGACCGATAGCGAGATACTCGTCCTGACCGACGCCAATACCGACTTCAAGACCAATGCGGTCCGCAACCTGGTCCGCTGGTTTGCCGCGGCGGAGGTGAATGTCGTCTGCGGGCGGCTAATCCTGACCGACCCTAAGGGAGCGGAGAATGTCGATAGCCTATACTGGCGCTACGAGACCTTTTTGAAGAAATGCGAGGGGCGACTCGACGCCCTTCTGGGTGCAAATGGCGCGATTTATGCGATCCGTCGCGAGGTCTATGTACCAATTCCCGACAACACGATCATCGACGATTTTGTGATCCCACTATTGAGCAAGTTGCGGCATGGTGGACGGATTGTCTACGATCTCGAGGCGGTAGCGCGTGAGGAGACGCCTCCGACGATCGGTTCGGAATTTTGGCGTCGCGCACGGATCGGCACAGGTGCCTATCAGAGCCTGGCAATCCTCTGGCCGATCCTCAGCCCGCGCTACGGATTTACGGCCTTTGCGTTCTTTTCGCACAAGGTCTTGCGGTGGGTGGCACCTTTTTTGGTACTGGGCATGTTGGCATCGAATGTCTGCCTTATGAACCACATGCTTTATCAGATCCTGTTCGCCGGCCAGATTTCCGGACTGGCGTTAGCAGCAATCGGAGCCTATGTACCCGGCCGAAGCCGCCATGCCAAGGCCCTTCGCGGCCTGACCATGCTTGCCGGAATGAACGTCGCGCTGTTTGTCGGATTTTGGCGATGGCTTTTCGGCCGTCAGACAGGTGTCTGGCAGAGGACGGCCCGATCGGTTGACCTGAAAGTGGCACGCTCGCAGTAACTCGTCCAGGGAGCCACCCCTGGATTGGCTTTTCGCAAGAATTCGATTTCCATGTTTCGTCCACGCGGCCTCTCTCTGAAAACGCTCTGGCACCTGCTGCGTAAGCCGGCCCTTCGGCCGCCAACGGATCGGGCCGTCCATGTCTTTCTGTGCATTGTCGATCATTTTGAGCCTATGGTTGATCGTGTTGGGATCGAGCACCAGCGGCAGCGGATCGACCGCTGGGTTCGTGAATATCCGCAGTCGGTAACGGGCATGGTCGATAGCCGCGGCCGACTGCCGCAGCACACGTTCTTCTATCCGGCCGAAGAATACAACCCAGAGCATCTCGACAAGTTGGCGGCACTGTGCCGTAAGGGATTGGGCGATGTCGAGGTTCACCTGCACCACGATAACGACTCGGCCGAGAACCTTCGCCACACGCTGGAGACATTCCGCGACCGCCTCTTCCACACGCACGGCCTGCTGCGGAAAGACTCTCAAGGGCGGATCAGCTATGGCTTTGTGCATGGCAACTGGGCTTTGTGCAACTCGCAACCCGACGGCCGCTGGTGCGGGGTGAACAACGAACTGAGCGTACTCCGTGAAACCGGCTGTTATGCCGATTTTACGATGCCCTCGGCACCCAGTCCCACGCAGACGCGGATGGTCAACAGTATTTACTACGCAACCGACAATCCCCGGCAGACCAAGTCGCACGACACGGGCACAACGGCCCGCGTGGGCAATACGCCGCCGGAGCGGAGCCTGCTTCTGGTCCAAGGCCCACTCATGCTGGACGGGTCCCGGCGCAAGTATGGCCTCCTGCCCAAGCTCGAAAACGGCGACCTCCAGGGCAAATTTCCACCCACGCTTGATCGGTTGGCTTTGTGGCTTCGCGCGGGAGTTTCCGTAACAGGGTGCCCTGACTGGATCTTCGTGAAGCTGCACACGCACGGCGCGCCGGAGCGCAACGCCAACATGCTCTTGGGCGAGCCTATGCGGCAGTTTCGCCAGTCGCTTAGTACCTATGCGGCCGAGAACCCATGGCTTCAGTACTATTATGTGACAGCGCAGGAGATGGCCCAACTAGTGCATCAGGCTGAACGCGGCAAAATGGTGCCCGAATGGGCGGATCTCGTGCATTGATTGCGATCTTGCTTTGGCATCTTAATGGTGAGAAACCGGATCCAACGCGTTGTAATGCTGGCGGCTAAGGTGGCGAACCTGAAGAAGCGAATTGAAGCCTTGGAAAAACACGCCAAGGAAATGGAGGACCAGCGCCCACCGGATCCTGAAGTTCAGCGGCTGGCCCTTGAAGTCTACTGGCTTTGGATGGATTGCTCATTCGATGGTCCAGTGCCACTAATGGATTGGCGAGCGAACGTGGTGCCTCCTGCCGAGGTCTGCTGGAGCAGATTCTGGTGGATCAAGAGTGCTTCGTCGCCGCGTAACCCGGCAGGCGTGTCGGCGATCACGACCTGCGGTGCGAGGCTCAATTCCCCCAGCACCGTCGCGACATGCATCTGGCGCGCCGTATCGAGCGCGGGACTGCCCAGAGTATGCTCGATCATCACCGGACAAACATTCCCGGCTTGTATCCACTTCGCAATTTCGCTCAGCCGGCGCAACCCATACGGGCTGAGCTTTGCCGGATTACCGACGGCCGGATCGTTGAAATCGTAGTGGTACAGAACCATCTGCGCGGCAATGCCGTTGTTGACCTGATAACAGATATGGGCGCGGACACTTGCGCCCAGCGGCCTGATAGCGGCGGCCTGCGCGAGCGAATGCTCCAGGCAGGGCTTTACGGGCCCAGGACGTACGTGGCATTCCACCTCCTGCGGCTCGTGGGGATGGTCGCCCCCGTCGTCGTGGGCTATTGGATCGGCCGTGTCGGATGGGTGGCGATACCGCGAGGGCTTCTTTTCGGCATTATTGTCGGATTGGCGGGCACGTTGGCACCGGGGTTCTGGTTGGACCATCTGAAGCGCGTGCGACAAACTAAGATCCGCCGCGCCTTGCCCGATGCCCTTGACGTGATATCCGTCTGCCTGCAAGGGGGCCTGAGCCTGAGTGTCGCCTTGACGCACGTCGCCCGCGAGCTGAACCTGGCCCACCCTGCCCTGGCGGTCGAGTTGAACATCATGGAGCGGCAAATCCAAATGGGCAGTTCGGCGGCCGAGGCCATTCGCGAGATGGCCAATCGCTTCGACCTCGACGAACTTCGCAGCATGGCTACGGTCATCGCGCAGGCCGAGCGGATCGGTGCCAGCGTCGCCACAGCTCTGGAACTGTTTGCCGACAGCATGCGGGTGAAGCGGCATCAACGCGCCGAAGAGATTGCCCACAAGGCCTCGGTCAAGATGTTGATTCCCATGCTGTTTTGTATTTTTCCCGCGATTTTCGTCGTGATTCTCGGCCCGGCCATGATCCGTATTTTTACTCAAATGATTCCTGGCATGACACTTGGCCAATAACCGCGGCCAGCCCGTTACGAAACCCACGAATCACACGGCCATGAGAAATTGTTTCACCAACCCAAGACCACGTCGCGGAAAAATAGCGGCAGCGGTTTTGCCTGAAAACCCAACCCGAATCGTAGGTGTCCCATGATCGCGTCGTCTGGTCCCCGCAAGTGCCTGCCCCGCCGAGGAGCGGCTGCTGTTGAATTTGCACTCGTGGCGCCGCTCTTTCTTCTTCTCATCTTTGGCATCATCGAGTGCGGGCGCATGCTGATGGTGCAAGAGATCCTTGTCAATGTAACCCGCGAGGGAGCGCGCGCAGCAATCATACCCGGCGAAACCGATGCGCAAGTTGCGACAACGGTCTCCAACTATTTGACGGCGGTTCAGATCTCGGGGGGCACCACCACTCTCTCGCCCACTCTCGCCTCGGGCCCTGCATCCGGCACGGCACTTAAGGTGACCGTTAGCGTGCCGTGTGCAACAGTCAATTGGGTAACAAACTCGACGTGGTTCCAGGGGCAAATACTATCGAGCACCGTCATCATGATAAAAGAATGATCCCAGAATACCTATCCCGAAGCCGCACGGTGCCGCGGTACACTCCGGGCTTGTGTCAGGGGTATCGGATAGTTCTTCGACACCGAAGGTTAACTTCTATGGGCGCGCGGATTTGTACTTCTAATTCCCGGCGAGGGGCGATCTTGGTCCTTGCGGTTTTCATGCTCGTTATCCTGGTGGGCATAGCTGCATTCGTAATAGATCTCGGCTACCTTTGCGTGGTCCGAACCCAAGCCCAAGCCATTGCCGACGCGGCAGCTCTGGCAGGTGCTCGAGGGCTGACAATCAGTGCGGCGCAGGTGCTGATCAATGCGCAGAACTGTGCGAACTTGAACCTGGCCAACAACCAAAGAGTGACCTTACTGAGCGCCGATGTCGTGCTAGGGACATGGAACACGACCACGCGGAGTTTTTCCGCGTCCGGGGGGGCTGCCGCAAACACCACGAATGCCGTCCAAGTCACCGTGAACTTGACCGCGGCGCGGAACAATCCGGTCAACCTGTTCTTTGCCAGCGTGTTTGGTATGAACTCGGCGAACATTACCGCTTCCGCGATCGCCGGCGTAAAGCGATGGGATCTGGTCGTTGACCAGGACGTCAGCCCTTCCATGGCCGCGAACATATCCGACGCGGTCACCGCTCACAAGGTCCTTCTGGCGGACTTCAACCAGTACTCGCCCACGTCGGACTTCGGTGTCGTTGAGCACTCGGGGTGGCCGAGTACCTGGGCTTCCTTGCAGCCCGTTGGCCCAAACTTTAGTACCCTGAATACCACAGTCGGCAATATCCAGGACTGCAGCAATAGCACCACCAGTGCCTACAACGTGTATGGGGGCACGGTCTCGAGCATCGCGCCTACCACGCAAACGATGAGGTGCTCCAGTACGGATCTATCGACCGGGATACAACAGGCCCTCAACATGCTCACGGACCCCGCTTACACATCCACCATCCCCTTGGAGACGAGCAGGGCCATCCTTATTTCATCCGACGGCCAGTCGGTTGCCGATCCCCATGGCAAACACCCGTCCCCCACGTACAATGACGCCCAATTGGACAGATTGGCGCAAGCGGCCGCGACCGCGGCCTGGGCACAGGGCATTTCCGTCTTCGTGGTGTTCTACTACCATGGCAGCGCTACGCAAGCAGATATCAACTTGCTACAATCTTTGATCCGAGGGCAAGGAACCTTTACTTTGGTGTCGGATCCCACCAAGTTGCCGGCATCGTTCAATCAACTATTCATGAATAACCTGAAATACGAGTTGTACCAGTGAGCGATAGAAGCTATCAACGGAGATCCATGCGAAACTCGATGCTGGCGACAGTTGTTCTTGCCCTGTTCGGCACCATGGCGTGTGGAGTCGTTCTTCTGTCTGCGATTCCAGGCAGAAATGCAGAGATTCCGCGGCCGGAACAGTACGATTTCCCCCGCCCTGCCGAAAAAGATGCCGTTTCCCCCCGAGAAACAATCGTCAGGAGCGGTTTCTCCCCGAGTAGTGAAGCGACGGCAAGATGCACGACGGCTTCCACTCCGGAGTGGGCCGAGAGGATGTTCACGTCTGGCCGCACCAAGGACTTCGGCACAGTACCTTTTGGGACACAACTCTCTCACCGCTTTGAGATCACGAACATTTACGCGACCCCCGTGGAAATCACCGGCCTTCGCCTCGGCTGCTGCTGCGTGACGGCCACCCCCGGCAAACGTCTGCTCCAGCCGGGCGAGAGCACGACTATCGATGTCGCCCTGGACACCCGCGAGTTCACTGGTCCCAACACGCAGACGGTTCGCGTTGTGGTTGCCGGTCCAAGTCCCAGGACCGCTTGCGTACTCAAAGTGTCTGCCGTCAGTCAGGCCGATGTCGTCTTCAAGCCGGATCGGATCAGCTTCGACACGGCCACACGCGGTCGCGTGTCTGTGCAAAGCATCGATGTCGAATACAACGGCTCTTTCGCTTGGAAGGTCGAGAATGTAATCATCGCCAAGAAGTTGCCGTTCGAGGCGACGTTGCGCGAGCTGGTTCGCCAGCCCGGGAAGGTCCGCTATCGGCTCGATGTCGCGCTCAAGGATGATGCCCGGCCTGGTAAAATAAGGGACTATATGTATCTTAGAACGAATCAGATAGACGTTCCGCCGGTGCCGGTACTGGTGACTGCGACCGTGCAGGTGCCGCCGGGCAATGGAAGTTTCTGAGGCAGCAGAGCGGAAAGACCAGCATGGACAGCACCCCGCAGGTATAGGTAATTGTTAGTACAACCATGAGCAAACAAGACGAATTCATGCGGTGCGCGTGGGATCATTGGCCGAAGCTGTGTGCGGGATTTACGCTTCATCGCTAAATATTCAAGAAAAAACTGTCATAATAATATATTGAAGGGGATGGCTATCTCTTCGCGACCTGTTTTTCTCGCCTGTTCACCATATATATCGAGTCAAATTTCCGCCATACATGGCACGATCCGCAAAATCCCTTGGGTCGAGAGTCCAAACGCGCGTGAGGGGAAGGAAACTCTCGATTCCGAAGATACAACGGGGCAAATCTTTGGAAAGTGATGTCGCGGCGATGCATGCCGTCGGCCTCAGGCCGGAGTCTTGAGGCCCGTGTTCGACGATTGCTCCGAAAGACCCCGCGGGATGCCGAGATGCCGATCTTTCCGACAAATAATCGTCGTACGGATTTCCTACGCTTGGTCCAAACTACTGCCGGAGTCAACCAGCGGCGTCATTCACCACCCGACCCTAGCCACGGTCGTGCCGGCCATATTGGTGCCGTTTCAGTAGGAATGGTGAAAGTTAGTTCCGTTGTTAGGGTCGCTGCCCGGCCTGAATTCTCTGTGGAGAGTGAACTTTTTCTGATAGAATTGTGGATGGTGAGGGTAGGTCGTTCTTTCTGAAATAATGCGCGGTGAGAATTTTTTAGAGAATAGGTATTATGGCTACCGCAGAGGACAGTGCTCAACCGAGTCATTCCACGCAAGGCTTTCCGGGTGTCGTGGCGAGATCTTCTTTTCAGCTTCGGTCATTGCCGATTCGCTACCGATGGGAAGTGTCTCGGCGACATCCGTATTACCAACACTGGTGGCGCGTCGCTCAGGCCTACTACCGAAACGAGCCGGTTCGTCATCCTGCGGAACCTTTGCTTCGGCAATCCGCAGTCGTGTTGCTTGGTATGATTGGAGTATCTGGCGAACCACCAGACCCGGGCACTGAGTTCAGCGACCTGGAGGCTGCCCAATTGAACGCAGCTTGGCTTTCCGGAGCAATTCATCCCGTCTCGTTACGCGGTATTGCAGGTTTGCTCATCGCGATGTTACCTAAAGAGACCTTGGGGCATGTCGGTCAGCGTCTCGTTGAGGCAGGTTGTGACGACTTGGCAAATGCGCTCCCACGGCGGGTTCAGGCGATGCTCGAACTCAACGCGTTGGATTTGCCGGGACTGAATTCCTACGCGGATGAGCCCATCGTTTCCGTTAACCCGGCGGCTTCGGGTCGGCAGATTACGAAGGCCATTTCCTATTTGCTCAAACAGTGGAAGAACGAGCGGAAATTGGAGGAAAAACGCGACCGCTCCGACAAGTATGCCGATTACCTCCGGGTCTGGGACCTGCGGGAAGGCTGGACCGGCGAAAAGTATGATCTCTCCCGAGAAAAGAAGCTCAAAGAGGTGGCTATCGAACTCGGGATTGAGCTTTCCACGGTCAACAACCATTACCGCAGTGCCTTTGAGATGATCGTTGGGCAACCCTATTTACCTGATTTATGGTGCCGGGTCTTCGCGGTGGTCAAGCTGATGGATTTGACAGGAGAGAACGTGGTGGGCCGCGTGACCCATCACCGTCCGCTCATTTCGCCGACCTGGCGTCCAATACCGGAAAGCGTGCTGGGATGCGTATCCCAAAAAGGAGATGCCAGAACCCCAACAGCCGCGATAGTCGTCCCCCAAGAGATAGATATTTGCGCGATGGTCGAGCAAATCCGGGGCCTGCTGGGCCAGGAACCGGACGACCAACGCCTAGCGGACCGACTGAATCTTGACCATAAAGTGATCCCAGCTATCGCTTATTTGCGGGAACGTAACGGCGAACTTACCTGAGTAGAAAAAATATCGCGGACATAATTTGGCAACGGGGAGAGGGTGAGATCCCACTTTGGGGACTCGCCGAGGGCCGGTGGCAGGAGCCGGCCAACTTAGCCCCATCGATTTGCCATGTCGTCCGTAAACCGTC
>Ga0194057_10000217_pt1 | contig 29334 bp, 29 predicted proteins | sample SepL4415m_MetaG_FD_155474 | JGI IMG/M metagenome (GOLD analysis project Ga0194057, IMG submission 155474) | Anoxic zone freshwater microbial communities from boreal shield lake in IISD Experimental Lakes Area, Ontario, Canada - Sep2016-L442-15m | ecosystem: Environmental > Aquatic > Freshwater... | reverse complement strand
GTGTCGGAACAGCCCGGGTGTTCTGGCTTCCGCTTCATCCTATTACCCGCGCCTTCCCGATATGGCGTATCAGTGGCTATTTTGCGGGCGTCGTCAGCGGTTACAGCTGCGGGGCAGCGACGGATTCAAACCGTCTTCCCCGAGGCATTTCCGTGTCTTCAGTGGTATTTATAAATCTGAATTACTCTAGCAAGATGGTTTCTCTTGTGTCAACTTTTTTTGCTTCTCACACCCCGAGGTACTCCCTCATAATATCCTCATGATTACGCAAATGCTCGACCGTTCCTTCAAAAACGATGGATCCCTTGTCTATGACGTATGCTCTGTCGCTGATATCAAGGGCAAAAAGGGCATTCTGTTCAGTCAACAGGATGGAGAAATTCGCCGCTCTAAGCTTCTTGAGTTGTTCCTTGAATGACTGAACAACGATAGGAGCCAGACCAATCGTAAGCTCATCCAGCAGAAGCAGTTCGGGATCAGTCATCAAGGACCTCGCTATTGCAAGCATTTGCTGCTCCCCTCCACTGAGATAGCCCCCGGCACGTGAACTCAGATGTTCCAATCTGGGAAACAGATCGTAAATCGCATCTATCTTTTCATGCCTATGCTTCTTGCCCATCTTTCTACAAGCTAGATCAAGATTTTCTCTGACAGTGAGGTCGCTGAAGATCAATCGGTTTTCAGGAACAACCCCTATACCCATTCTGGCGATCTTGTACGGTTCCTTTCCGATTATTTCTTCCCCTTTAAGTTTTATGCTGCCCGAGCGAGGTTTCAGGAGTCCTACGACGCTGTTCAAGGTTGTGGTTTTTCCGGCGCCATTTCTTCCGAGCAGGCATACGACCTCGCCCTTTTCAAGATTAAGAGAGACGTCGAATATCGCTTGAAATACGTTATAATAAGTGTTGATCGACAGGACTTCCAGGAACATCTTCATTCCCCGAAGTAAATGTCTTGGACGATCTTGTTGTTACGGATTTCTTCAGGCCTCCCTGAAGCAATGACGCTTCCGAAGTTCATTACCGTTATGGAGGATGAAATTTCAAAGACCATGTCCATTTTGTGTTCGGTAAACAATACGGTGAGGTTCATTCCTTCAGCAATCTTCCTGATGAGGACAACCGTTGCAGAGGTTTCCACCGGAGACATCCCGCAGGTTGGTTCATCCAACAAGAGGAAATCCGCGCCGGTGGCTATAACAATGCCCAGCTCGAGTCTTTTCCTGTCTCCGGCTGCAAGAGTTCCGGAGAGTTCATCTTTTTTTTCAAGCAACTCCACCTGAGAAAGAATTCTTGCAGTCTCTTCTTTTGCTTGTCCTGTAGCACGAGAAAACAAAGATAATCCTTTACCTCTTGTGAAAAGCACAGTCCCCTGTACGTTTTCCCAAACGGATAATTCGGGGAACAGACTAGTAACCTGAAAAGATCGGCCCAGACCGAGAGAAACGATTCTTTCAGGCGGCCATCCGGTAATGTCATTTCCCTTGAAAAAAACCTCTCCCTCATCGGAGGGATAATAGCCGCTGATAAGGTTAAAAAGAGTGGTTTTCCCTGCACCATTAGGACCTATGACTCCCACAATTTGATTCTTTTCAACGGTTAGATCGATCCCTGCGACAGCCAGGACTCCTCCGAAAGACTTTTTCAAACCCCGTGTTTCCAGGATAGCCATCTAAAAGGTTTTCCTTTGATTGCAAGCTAGCCATTTTGCGCGTACCACTCCACCGACTCCCTCTGGAAAGAAAAGGACAATGCATACAAAGGTCATGCCGATGAAAAGCCCCCAGTACTCGGTGTAAGACGTTACGAAGGAATTCAGCAGAACCATGATTGCAGCCCCGATAATGGGGCCAAGAAACACATGCATGCCTCCGAGCAACCCCATCAGAAGAACTTCGCCGGACACGCTCCATTTAAGAATGTCCGGTGACACTGAGGTTTCCAATAAGACGAAAAGGGCTCCGGCTACACCAGAAAAAAAAGCTGATATGGCAAACGCAATCAACTTGTAATTGCTTATTCTGACTCCAATAAATGTAGCTCGCTCAGGATTATCCCTTATGGTTCTCAGTATCAGCCCGAAAGGAGACCTGACTATTTTGAACAAAATGTAAATACAGAGAGAACTGACAATAAGAATGAAGAAATAGCAATATACGTAAGTTTCAAGGGTCGAAATGAAAGAGGGCACCGGTATACCCTGTATCCCGTCATCTCCGAGAGTCAAGCTGCGCCATTTAAACACAACGATGTAGACCAGTTGTGAACAAGACAGCGTAAGAACTGCGAAATAAAATATGCCTTTTATTCTTACGCTGAAATATCCTATTACTAGACCAACGATGGCTGCGGCAAAAGGCGCGGCTATAAGTGCCGCGGGCATGGGCCAGGAAGCCCTTGCCAATAGTAATGCACAAGTATAGGCCCCAGTGCCATAAAATGCGGCGTGACCGAAAGACATCATTCCGCCATAGCCGAGGACAAGATTGAAGCTGACCGCAAAAAGTGACCATATTATAATTTTCACAGTCAAGTACACATAATACTGGGAAAAGCACTGCTCCAGAACAAATGGAAGAGCAAGCGAGAAAAGTGCAACAGCGAGACCGATGAGCAATTTTGTCCTGTTCGTCTTTTCCATACAGATGTTTTCCGTCAGTGAGCCTGTTTGCCAAGCAAACCCGCAGGCCGCAAAATGATTATTACAGCGGCCAAGCCGTAAATAAACGTCATCGCATATTTTTCCAGAACCAATATGCCGAAGGCATACAACTCACCGGTTATTAACGCTGCCAATAAAGCTCCCCAGATGCTACCGAGCCCCCCGATAATGACCACGAGAAAACATTCAATGATTATCTCCATGTCCATGCCCAGGGACAGTCGGACTGTCGGAGCGATCACCACACCTGCAAGTCCTCCCAGCCACGCGGCCATCATGAATACTACGGTGAATATGCCTCTCACGTTGTAGCCGAGCATTTCCACCATTTCCCTATGCTCGGCCGAGGCTCTCATGAGTTTCCCAAATCTCGTAATCTTGAGTATGAACAACAATGAGAGAGCCACGAGGACTCCGATTGCTATAATGAAAAAGTAATAAAGGGGAAACGAGTTGCCGAAAAATGTGATGAACCCCTCCAATGCGGCTGGCATTGATACTATACGCAGATCCACTCCCCAAAACATTTTGATGAAATCGCCAAGAACAAAAATCAATGCGTAGGTAAGAAGAATCTGTAACAGATGATCTTTATCGTAAATGCGCCTCAACAGAACATATTCGACCAGTCCTCCAACAAGACTGACCAGGGTGGGAGCGACGATCAAGGCAACCCAAAACCGGGAAGGGGATGAGGCATAAAATTGGGTCAGGCTATATGCCAGATAAGCCCCAAGCATATAGAATGAGCCGTGGGCAAAGTTCACCACTCTCATTACGCCGAAAACAATGGTAAGGCCGGAAGCCATCAAAAAAAGGACCATGGCTCTGCAAAGACCACTAATGAACTGAGCGAAAAGGTTCGAAAAATCAAGTTCCATGGTACAGTACTCAGCCCAAGTCACATTTCCCTGCAGCCGGTTCGTGTACGTTGAGCGAGGCAGACTACGTCCGCCTCGCCGTTTCATTGATCAAATCAGACAGCAGGGCTCTTCGTGGCTTTGCAAACAGAAAGACAGCCCGGACTATTCCAAAAAAACAAAGGCTATAAGCTGACTAATCCTATTTCTCGCTCTTTCTCGACTGCATTATTTCATCGCACGTCGGCATGATCTTGTCTGCAGGAGTAACTATCGGCTCTTTTATTACTGGGAACGGATATCCTTCAACTTTTAATATCTTACCCCAGAAAGCCGGAGTTTCGGCCTGATGATCGCAGGCCCTCATCTTGATCTTCCCGACTGGGGAGTCAATAGTGAGACCTTCCAGCGCTTTGATAACCTTTTCAGTTTCCACGCCGTCAGCCTTCATAATGGCCTCGGTAAGGAACTTGGCACAGCAGTATCCTGAGAAAGCACCGATTCCCGAAGGATAAGGGTCCTTAGCTCCACCCTTTTCAGTGAACTCCACGTAACTCTTTACGAATGCTTTATTTTCTGTGCTCTCAGGAAAATACCACAGATAGTTGGAGCCGCCAAACACATCTGAGGGCATGCTTTCCCCCAGTGCCTTTGGAAATACAGAGTCGGCCAGACCGAAAGCGAACACCGGGAATTTTTCCATAAGTCCGAAAATCTTGGACTGTTTCATGATAGCAATTAGACCTGAAGCCCCAAATGCTACGTAAACGGCATCGGGCTTCTTGGCAACGAGGGCAGTCAGGTACGGAGTATAATCGGTTTCCTGAAGCTTGGGCCAGGCTTCGCCTACCTTCTCGACGGTCGGGTCGTTCTTGGTAAGCCCTTTCCAGAAGTTATCGGCAATTGAGTGACCGTATTCGTAGTCTTCACCCAGAATGAACCATTTCTTGTAAGGCTGGGCGGCAGCATATGCCCCTCCTGCTGCACCTTCGATTTCTGCGTTCGGGCATCCACGGAAAATATATTCGTGACCTTTTGCACCAGTTATTTTTTCGCTTCTTGCGATATGAACCATGAATATTTTCTTCTTTTGTCTTGCGAGTTCTGATACAGCCAAGGCCGAAGCACTGTTCGTAGTGCCTGCAAGAAAATCAACATCCTCTTTTAACAAGAGTTCTCGGGCATGGGTCAAGGCCTCGTCAGGTTTAAACTTGTCATCCCGAGTGAGGATTTCTATCTTTCTCCCTTTGAAGCCTCCAGCAGCGTTGAATTCATCAATTACCATCTTCCATCCTGCCAGGGCAGGTTTAGTGAAGGCAGCAGCCCCACCGGAGAAGCAATCTATCATGCCGACCTTTATGGGTTTTTCGGCCATCACCGATATAGGGGTCACGGCAAGAACCAGTGTGACCGCCAAACCTAAGAGTGTAGCACACTTCATCGCCTCTTTTAGTTTCCCCATCCTTTTCCTCCTTGATCATGGTTTCAGTTAGGTCTGTGTCAAATCCTTTACCATCTCGGTTCCCAATCGGAACGCCTTCTTGTTTATTTCCACCCTTTCAGGCGACATATAATCGATAATGGCTTTTTCTAGTTTCTTTTCGGTGACTGGAAGCAGGCCGGCACCTGCCGCGGCTCCAATAAGGATAATGTTGGTTAGAATTGGGCTGCCGAGTTCCATGGCTTTTTCAGTGGCTTGCAGAAAGTAACACTTTTTGCTCAGAGATCGGATCCGGTTCATCAGTTTATCAATCGGAGGGTAGGGTATATGGCCGCTTATCACGTCCACGGGATGCACGGGACGGGTGTTTACCACAGCAATGGTCTCAGGATTGCCGAACTGTCCGAGAACTCGCGCCGCCTCGCTGGGCTCCAAAGCGATTACGAGGTCAGCACATTTTGGAGGGATTAATGGCCCGTACTGTCGATTTTTAGATATCCTGAGGTGGCTCATTACCGATCCACCTCTCTGGGAAGCCCCGTAAGTCTCGCCTATGGTCACCTTGTACCCGAGTTCCACCATGACAGACCCGATGAGCTGCGAGGCTAAGACGTTTCCCTGACCTCCGACTCCCGTTACTATAACATTGTAAGGGTCTTTTGTCATTCAAGGTGTCTCCTTGAAAATGGCTCCAACAGGACAAATATCCGCACAGACTCCACAGCCTGTACAGATGGCTTCATCTATCTCGGTCTTGCTAAGGGCAGTATTCCATTTGAGCCCAGGACATCTGAAAACCCGGGTGCATAGGCGGCTGCATCCGCAATCTTCACCAATACACTTGTCGGGATTTACGCTAACTTTGTTTCGTTTAGAAGACTTCCTGCCTCTTACAAGTGCGCATTCCTGCCTAAGAATAAGGACCCTGGCCGATTGTTCCTGAAGCATATCGTATATCGTAGAACACGTCTCCTCAAGGTCAAACGGATCTTGAATCACTGTTTTCAACCCCAGTGCCCGGCAAAGCTCCTCGATAACAACAGGATGAGCTAAAGCCCCTAAAGCATTCACGTCACTCCCAGGATGAGGCTGGAACCCTGTCATTGCGGTAGCGTTGTTATCCAACACTATAAGAAGGAAGTTGGAAGATTGATGAAGCCCGTTGATGAGGGCCGGCACGGCAGAATGATAAAAGGTCGAGTCGCCACAAACAGCGATGGCAGGCTGTGATGCCCCTAGTCGGTCAAGCACTCCAAAACCGCAGGCCATGCCTATGCCGGATCCCATTGCATGAAGAGTCTTGGCCTGTTTAAATCCAGTGGGCAGGACCGCTAGGGCATAGCAGCCTATATCCCCAAACAGCACCCCATCCCTTCCATCCAGTTTCAAAGCTTTCTTAATAGCCCAATAGGAAGCCCTGTGAGGACAACCTGCACAGAAAGCCAACGATCTGGGTGGAGAGTAGTTCTCAAGAGCATCTATTGCCAAATCGAGGTAAGATTGGTCCGGTTGAGGAACTTTCGTCCCAGTCAGCTCTGAAATAATCCGTATCACCAGTCCAGGACTTAGTTCGCCATAATCCGGCAGTGTGCCTGATTTCTTCCCCAGGAAAGTGATCCCGGGAAGCTCCAGGTTGTGATCTGCGAAAATCTCTTTGACATTGTTTTCTAAAACTGGATCTACTTCTTCGATAAAAAGGACTCGAGGAGTTTTTCCCAAATGTTCCAGAATAATTTTCTCAGGGAGCGGCCAAGTAGTCCCGATTTTTAAGATCCCCACTTTCTCTTCGAGTCCTAGTATGCTTACAGCCTCCTGGGCAAAGAGTTGACCAGCCCCACAAGTTATGATCAGTAATTCTGGATGCCCAGGGCCTTCGTAACTGTTAAAATGGGAACCTAGGAAAAATTCGCGAGCTTGTTCGAGTCTTTGATGAACAAGCGGATGGGTTACAGAAGCGGGCAAAGCGGTCAACGTCTTCGACGTGTCGAAGTGTGGAACTGCTCGGGAACGGGGGAGCGGTCCCAGTATCACGTTACCACGGGCATGGGATATTCTCGTCACGCTCCGAATCATACAGACATTGCTGATTCTTCGCGAAAGGTCGAAAGCAACTCGCACCATGTCCTTGGCTTCTTGAAACGCAGCCGGTTCCATCAGCGGAAGATCAGCCAGCTTGGCGTATATCCTGGAATCCTGTTCATTTGTGCTTGATATTCCTGAAGGATCGTCGCAGACAACCAGTACGAGCCCTCCTCTTATTCCTGTCAGGTTAAGGTTGAGCAAGAAATCGGAGGCTACGTTCAGGCCGTTTTGCTTCATGGCCACGAGAGCGTTTAAGCCAGACACGGCTGCAGCGGCGGCTACTTCCAGTGCGACTTTTTCGTTGACCGACCATTCGACGTATATTCCCAGTTCCGTGGCCACTTCGGCAAGAGAACCAATAATCTCCGAAGAAGGATTTCCTGGATACGCTGCAGCTACACTTATACCTGCCTCGATGGCGCCTCGAGCTATAGCCTCGTTGCCCATCAAAAGGACTTCTTTGCCGGGCGCGTCCATGCTGATTATAGACATGTCTCCAAAACTCCTAGAATCATTTCTGTCTCTCTGATGCACGTTTCATTTTGTTCGAAGATGCTGCTTTTAAGTGTTCGAGATTAGCCTGTGGAAAAATTTCAATTTCAAGTCTGCCTTCTTCTTCGGCTCGTCTAACGAGATCTTGACCAATCTCTGTCCTTGTAATCAGAGTGTTCCAGCCCGGTTTCCCCTCGTACATTCCGACAGAAATATCAGCGAATTCCGAGGTCATATCAGGACAATTCCAACATGATGCTTGTATCATGGGTCTGAGGTCGTCCAATGAAATTCTCTGAAATCCGATCTCGGTTTCCAGTTCCAAGGAATTGGCGGGCGGAGGTGGAATATGTATTTTCTTTATGAAATTGACATTCAAGCGTTCCGATAGAAAAGAGATGAAATCGCGACTCGAAAAAGCCCAGTTGCAGAATAGCCCGAGGACTAGCCTGATGCGTTTTTTCAAATCCTCTTTCTTCAGATCATACATGGCCATCTTGCGTATCGAGCGTACCTGGCAGGGGAGCCCCACAACACCGATACGCTGAAATCCTCGGTCAATAGCCTCTCGTAATGCGGACAAAGAATGAGCCCCCACGTACTTTGAACCCGCGCAGGCGAGGATGTCACGAACAGTGAGAGCCACTACTCCATGAGGATAGGACTCTTTTGGATTAACACCCGTCAGTACGGCTGAGTCGATAAATCCATCTTCTAGAGATTTTACCATCAAGGCTGTTACGGTACCCCCCCCTTGACCGAGGGAAGCTATTTCTAGATCTTTAGACCGGGATGCCACTATGGTTCCGGTAAAGCCGAGTCCACCTGATTGGTGAGGCAATCCGAAGACATGGCTGCTAACTTCTTCAGGATCAAATGCTGTCATTGGACAGTAAGCAAAGCATCGCCCGTGTTCGACCGCACACCTGTCCAGCATCACCGTCTTACCTCTAAAAGCCATCAAATACGGGCAACCACCCACACAGGCACCGCAAGCCGCACACAGACCCGGCTCAAGTACACGGCGACTGAGTTCATCTAAGCCATGGACTATCTCCATTTTTCGCACCATACTGATAAAACGAATACCCGTGGCGCAACTATGCTCGGGACATTTGTTCAAAAAAAGTTACATGGAAGAACTTTTCGTAGTTATGGGTCATTATACCTGAAACTGCTGTTAAAGGTATTTTTATTGGCGCCTACTCTTGAGGGTAGAATGTAATCTTCCCAGGCCCCTTTTCAAAAATGGGGTGTTATAGTATGTAGCAGGAAATGGAAGATCTACGACCCCTCATTCGCCTTGCATGCTTTTGAGCTTTGTATAATGCAGTGAGGACTCTTCGCGGACCCGAATATAGGGGGGGGGTGGCTGAAGACAATGAGAAGAGAAGTAACTGCGGTTTCTTTATCTCTACCTTGGCGGAGTGATCAAGCCGTGTCCCGGTGTTAGTTATGATATTTTCTTTGCAGAGACGTTTTCTCGTATTCATGTTGTTGCCGGTGACAATCATAGTCGGCTCGGCCGGGTTTGCCGGATTTTTTTACACAAGATCCTACCTTTTGGAGCAATGGTCTCTTTCTACCCAGTTCAAGCTGGAGGATGCCGCCCATAAAATAAGTATGAAACTCGATGAGAAACTTCAACTCATCAATCTCATTAGTAAAGCCGAAGACGTGCCTGAGGGAGGGCTTACTCAGGCTTTCCTGATACAGCAATTGACCGAAAAAGATGGGGTTCGTTTCGTTGAAATAGACCTTCCTGGGGCATCAACCGATCCTTCCGTGCAGTCAGGGATCGACCCGAATGATTACGCTGCGGGGGTAGTTGATGGTCTTTACACTATGGAACTCTGCGGTGACTTAGGGTTCTGCGCACCGATAATGGACCCAGGTGCTTTGGATCGTTCGCTAAGGATTGTGAAGGTTCTTGGAGATACAGACAGTGAAACTGCCAAACGTCTCATTGTGAGGATCAGTTTTGACTCATTTCTTGAGCCGATCAGGCAAATGAGCCTTTGGGAGGGGAGCACTCCGTTACTTGTTACCAGTACCGGCCAGTTCCTTGCGGCTGACGACAAAGCTTTCTTGGACAGGAAGCGATTGGGAGATAATGGAGACGATTTAGAGAAAGAAGTCCTCAATGAGATTCGGAGCAAAGCCTTTGGGAATGTTTTTGGGAAAGGACACCCACCCGATGTCGTAATTGGCTTTTACAAGATACCCGCCATCAACTGGTACATTATCCTTATCTCTAAGGGCAGTTCCATAATGGAACCGATTATACGGTTTCGTTTCTATTATGCGATTGCCGGTCTTGCGGCCCTGGTAATGGTTCTTCTTTTCATAAGACTAACAACCCGTTCAGTAGGCCGGTCCATTGCTGAAATCTCCCGCGCGGCTGCCAGAGTCAGCAACGCTGATTACACTCAAAAACTTTCGGAGGAGAGGTCTGACGAAATAGGTGAACTTAATCGTAGTTTCAACAAAATGATGGAAGGTCTGAAAGAGCGAGACCTGATAGAGAAAACATTCGGACGCTACGTGGATAAAACCGTGGCTGAAGAATTAATGAGCAGGCCGGAGGCTCTTAGGTTGGGTGGAGAAAAGAGAACCGTTACCATCATGATGTCGGACCTGCGGAATTTCACCCCTATGTCAGAAAAACTCCAGCCCGAAGTTGTCATCAAGATGCTGAATAGATATTTCGGCCGCATGATAGCTGTGATTGAACGTTACAAGGGCATCATAGTAGATTTTTTTGGGGATTCTATTCTGGTATTTTTCAACGGTGCGGAGGCTGATGTATCAACGAGAGCCCTGGATGCGGTCAAGTGTGCTTTAGAGATGCAATCGGAACTCTCCGGGTTTGTCAGAGAAAATCTGTCGAAGGGATTGCCTGTAGTCACCATGGGGATTGGAGTACATACCGGTGAAGTCGTAGTGGGTAACATCGGGACTGAGACCCGTGCAAAATATGGGATTGTAGGATCCGCAGTCAATTTGACGGATCGCATTCAATCGACCGCCGCCGCCGGCAAGGTAGTCGTTTCACAACAAACGTATGAAACAATCAGCGATCAACTGCACGTATCATACGAATTCAAAGTTTGCCTCAAGGGTGTGGAAGACCAGAAGAATCTCTATGAGGTTGAAGCGGTAAACACTGAAAGCGAGATCGCTCAAGTTCAGTAAACTATGCCGGCGTAACCAACGAAACTCGAGCTGGGCATAACGTCGTAGCTGGTGTAATAATCCACGAGAAGGCCGTGTTTAACTCCTCGGAGCGACTGCGCTGCAATGACTGAAGCGATTGGGCCTGCAGAACAGGTATTATGCCTTAAACGGGAGTCTCTCAGTAGTCCCACGGCATCCATGGCTAACGCGTGATCGATGAGAGAACGGTCATTATCATCCTTCACCCATTTGACGGCCGGCACTCCTGTCCCATGCGAGGTGAAACCGTAATTGGGTCCGTAATGAGTCAAGTCTGCGGAACCAAGATAAGCAGCAGTCAAACCTTTACTGCGCAGAAGAGCCTCTAGGGCTGATCCGAGTTGGATTGATCCGTCAGATGACGGTGAATGAACTGCAATCACCGATGAGTCAGGGAAAAAGTGCTTCACGAGAGGAAGCTGAACTTCCACGGTGTTGTCAGAATAGTTTCTGGGTGCAGCAACAGCGAGGCCTTCCCTCACAAGATCTTTTGACGTTTGGGTGTCCAGGGTTAGAGGCCCCATAGGAGTCTCCCAGGATTCCTCGGTATAGATGATCGGGTCGCTTCCTTCTGACAAGTGCCCCCCGTAGATTACAACTCGATCAGGCTGGAGCGACTCGGCTATTGCGCTTATAACCCGTGCTGCCGCCCTGCCCGAAAAAGTCCAGCCTGCGTGTGGAGCTATCCCCCCTGTCCAGTGCCCCTCAGGCGCAGAAAAACCAGAGAGAAACGCCCTTATTTCTCGGAGGCATTCATTTGCTGAAACCGGATACCAGCCTCCAGAGAGGGCTCTCTTTCGCGTGGTCATTTTTATTACCTCATCAGCATGTCTTCAGAACTGTCTGAGCTTGTTCTTAAAAAGTGGTTCCAACTATCCTTATCCCCCATTGTCCCCTGACGACGTACTATGGAACGGTCCTTCTTCGAATGACCCAGTCTACACCGTAATCATTGTCCTGATAATCAAGCTCAACCTCGGGTTCTTCGCGATCCATCACATAATCAGATTCTTGGAAATCAGGTTCATCGTCCCCAAGGTCAAGATCAAGTTCATAGTCTAATTCTAAATCCTCCGGGGTGTCAGGATCTCGATGTAATTCAGGCATTTTCATTGTGTTTAGGTTCATGTGATAAGTTTTGTCCCAAAAGACTGTAATTCAGACCGGAAGAATGAACAATGCTCCAGCTTCCTGCATCCAGGCAGAGGCTTTTCTTTTTTTTGTTCGCATCGCCTAGCCTGATAATAATATAGCCACAGTATGCTTGAATTTCAAATAGGAAAATCAGGGACGAGGCCATCTTTAGTAGGCAGATGATTTTACCAAAAAATTGTGCAATGTGGACCTAACTGAGCGCCCTTGGATTTTTTTCTTGTAAAGAGAACAAATGTTCCCTATTCTCTGGATATGGGTATCACTGTTCGACAAAAAGAGATAATCGATTACATACAGGCCTTCCAATACGAGCAAGGATTTCCTCCATCTTTAAGGGAAATATGTAGCTCTGGGACTTCATTCTCCAGGTAGCCTTATCAAACATATGCGGTCTCTAGAGTTGCATGGGTACCTCAGTCGAATCCCAGACAAAAAGCGTGCATGGAAGGTGACTTGTCTCCCCTCGCGCGTCTGTATTCCTCTCATTGGACAGATTGCGGCAGGCACACCGATATTGGCCGAAGAGAACAGAGAGGATGATCTCCCGGTGGATCCGGGTCTTTTCGGGTCTCAGGATGCTTTCGCTCTACGGGTCCAGGGAGATTCCATGATAGACGCTCAGATCCGCGATGGAGACTTGGCAATCATAAAGCCTCAGGATGATGCCGAGAATGGCTGGATCGTCGCTGCTATGGTAGAAGGATTGGAAACTGAAGCTACCCTAAAGACTATTTACCGAAAAAACAGAAATGTTGAGTTGCACGCGGCCAACCCTCTTTATAGACCCTTGATCTTCAAAGGCGAGGACCAGTCCAGGGTGAGAATCCTTGGGAAGCTGATAGGGATAATCCGCCGCAAACCTTAGGCAATTGGCCCGAGGCAGAGCATGGACAATCGTACATTGAGGTCCAAAGTGCCTACTCTTTTTTCTAGTGAACGTTTACTCCCACGGGACTTGTGCAAGAGGCAGTTGCTTAAGGCCAAGAAGTTTAAACTTTATTATAGGCGGGCACGGAGTGCCTTGCCCGCCTATCTGAGTGGCGAAGACAATCAATAATTGCTGTCCATAGGGAGGATTTCGTAGGCGTTCCGTACTTCCTGCCTTGTTGCCATCTCGTATTTCTGGAGACGATCCTGCATCTCTTTAACGCAGGACCCGTCAGGGCAGTTCTTTGAGCCTAGTTCAATGGCCTTTCGCTGGTGTTCAACTGCCTTCTGGGCGTCACCTTGGCGAAAATAGGCCTCAGCGAGTGTCTCCTGAACGATTCCGTCTTTGCCTTCTGTCAACTCCATTGCCTTCTTGGCCAGTTCCATGGCCTTGTTAGAATCCTGAAGGCTTTCGTCAGGGCAGGTTAAGAGGAACCATGCTTTGTCCTGGAGAAACGATGCATCATTAGGCTTCAACGTTTCAATTTTCTTGAAGTCCTCACTTGCCTCTCGGCACTTTCCCATACGGCTTAGAATCCATGCTCTAAGCCGGTACGCTTCAACAAAATTAGGTTTGGACTGTAAGGCCCTTGTTGCATCCTGAAGTGCCTTTTCCTGATCTTGTAACCTGGAATAAATGTCGGCTCTCTGAGCAAAAGCCCAAGAATAGGCTGGATCAAGTTTTATCGCTTGTGAGAAATCCTTCAATGACTCGTCATTTTTCTTCATTACCTTTAGAACGATGCCTCTCTGTCCATAAGCCTGAGCACTGTCAGCCTTTTTTTCAACCGCTTTTCCGGCATCTTCCATGGCCTTCTGAAGATTCCCCAAATTCAGGTATGCCCTGGATCGTCCTATATAGGCTACTGGATCCTTCGGGTTGGATTTGATGGATTTATCGAAAAATGTTAAGGCCTTGTCCCATTGGTTCTTGGCCATAGCTTCATTGGCCGCGATAAGGTCCTCGTTCTGTTTATCTTTCAAAACCTGCCCCCAAGGGAAGAAAAATATCGCCACAATGATGACGACGGCAATAATTGCTAGGCCCATGAATGTGTAGGCAGCAGAGCCCTTTTGGTTTCCAAGGCTGCCTACAACAGGCGAGATACCTACGAAGTCCTTCATTTACATCACTCCTCAAATTGGCTTAGACATCATAGTTGGCCCGGATCAACGGGATACCCACTTCTAAAGAATCCGATAGATTGAGCACCGAGAGGCTTCAAACCAGCAAGTTTGTTTCTTATCAGCGGGTGTAGCGTTAAGTGCCGGACATTTTATCTTGCTACGCAAGATTAAACTCTATTTATACCTCCCCGTTCTATTAATGCAAGTTCTATATCGTTCAGTGAATGGTTGGAATGAATGATTGGAGCAGTTGAATAATCCGCTCTCATAGGCTAGAATTAACCCTAGTGACTAGGATATTGACTCTAGGTGCGTTGACCAAAAAAACGTCTGTTGAAGAGGGTCATTTAATTTAAGTTCTCTGTTCTATTGATGGAGGGAGAGATGAGGGATCTATGGCTCGGGATCGTGTGTATAATTCTCATTATTAGTGGGGTTGAGATCTTTGCAGCAGATGAATTTGCAGGAAAGCTACAGCGAGTTGACTGGGAAACGGTTACTTTACTAGACATAGACAACAATAGTCTTGTTGTACGAGTGGACACTCAGATCCGACAGGAAGCCGCTCATTACCTGGGTAAAACGGTAACAGTGGACTTTCTGAATGAAGACGGTGGATGCAGGGCCATCCGATTCCGTTCTTCACGTTAATGATGGAAGGATGCACTTTTTGTAGGTGACCTGTTCTCTCTTCAGAATGCACGAGAGCGGAGGACGTAGAGTATTCTTGAGATACCAGCAATTCATCCACATGAAACCAAAAAAAATCCCTGAAAGAGGAAAATAATTGATAAGTAGAATTTATTATCGCAAATTTTATATATATAATCTGAGAGTTAAGTGCTGATTCCAGACGAGAGAGAGACAGGATCAGTCAAGAAAAAATTAGTTGCGTTCGGGGGAGAAAATACTGTAAACTGAAATTCTGTTGAGTATTTTGCCTGTCGATTTTTCACTAGGACCACGATTTCAAGTCTACGGTAAAGTGGCTGGGTTTGAGGGGACCTGATTTCGTGAATGTGGGTCCGGAGGAGCATTCACTTTCCATCCGGGCAAAAATCCAAGGTAAGATAACCCGAATCACAATCCGGAGGTACTCATTAATGGAACGTAATGTGTGCGTAGTGGCCGGGGGAATGTCCAAGTGGGGGGTCAGAGACGGAAGCCAGCGGGATTTTTTTCAAGAGGCTGCCAAGGCGTGTTACGACGACAGTCCTCAACTAAACCCAAAAGAAATAGATGGTCTGCTGGTTGCTTCCGCATACACCGAGCGAACCTCATACCAGACCCATTTGGCACCGATGGTGGCTGAATACGCGGGCATCAAGCCCAAGAACATCTGCGCCAGAGTTGAACTTCTCTGTGCTAGCGGCAGTTCGGCCATTATTCTGGCCTTCGGCCTGATCAAATCCGGCCAGGCGGATGTCGTAATGGTTGCCGGAGGAGAGAAACTCTACACGCCGCAGAGGTGGGAGGTGTTCTATAGCGAACTGGCTTCGGTGGACCATGACTGGGATGGAACCCAGGGTTTGGGACTGCCACCTCCAGTCTTTGCCATGGTGGCCAAACAGCATATGAAGCAATACGGTACGGTCAAGGAACACTTGGCCACAATTTCCGTGAAGAATCGCCGGAATTCGGCAAAGAACCCTAAAGCCCAGTTTCAGACACCCGTAACCATGGAAGAAGTTATGAGCGGCCGAATGATTGTCGCTCCGTTGACACTTTATGATTGCTGCCCCATTACCGATGGCGCTGCAGCGGTAGTGCTGGCTATTGAAGAGAAAGCCAAAGATATGACCGACAAGCCGCTGGTGTACTTACGCGGGACCGGTCAGGCTTCAGTGAACAACATGTCGGCAAACATGCCCGACTGGACTACATGGGAAGCATTGAAGATCGCGGCCAATCAAGCTTACAGCAAAGCCAAAGTAACCCCCAAGGATATAAATGTGGCCATGACACACGATTGTTTCACGATCTCGGAAATTATCGAAATGGAAGACCTGGGATTCTGTAACAAGGGCGAAGGAGGCCCTTTTGTCGGCGCCGGCCAGAATGACTTTGGCGGTCTAATCCCAACCAATACCGATGGTGGTCTCCTCGGCTGTGGGCATCCATTTGGCGGGACAGGTATAAGACAAGCAATGGAAGTGATGAAGCAACTGAGGGGAGACGCGATCCAGCAGGTCCCGAATGCTACCGTCGGACTTACCCACAATCTCAGCGGTTTTATAGCCGCTCACACGGTACTGATTTATGGAAGGGAGGTCGCATGAGCATTCCAGGAATCTCAGTACTTGATGGCAAGTATATGGTCACCATGGACCTGTTTCCGCAGGAGTCCAAAGAGTTCAATCAGATCCATTTATTTTACGAGTTCCTGAAAGAGGGCCGCTTCACAACCACCAAATGCAAGGATTGCGGTGTTGAAGCCTTTCCCCCGAGGATACTTTGCCCAGATTGCTACAGCACGAATATGGAATGGATTGACTGGCCTACAACGGGCACAGTGATAGACGTAACCGAGGAAGTGGTTGGAGTTCCATTGGGCTTCGGAAAACCACCGTTGGTACACGCGCTGGTAGACCTGGAAGGCAAAAAAACTTTTTTTGTACGTATTATCAACTGTAAAGAAGGTGAACTTAAATCCGGTGACAAGGTGAGGCTGGCAGTCTTCGATGTCGAACCGGTTCCCCAGGAAATGGGCCGAGAGGTTGTACTGATCCCAAGGGTATTTTATGCGTTCGAGCCCATGAAATAGCCTTTTGGGGCCACCCTATTAAACAGGCATTCACTTTTCCCGCTTTCATGATTCCATGTGGCATCGAGGCCGTCCTCTTCACGTGTGGATTATTGGAAGGCGGGGATTCTCAAAACCAAAGGAGGAACGATATGTCACTTGAGTGGTTACCTAGAGAGAGCAGCGAAAAGGACCATATTCTTATCGGTCCCGAGCACTGGGGAACTGAAGCCCCGTGTACGGTCTACGAGAAGAAGCCTTTGATCTCACCGGAGGGCAAGGAAATAGAAGGACTTTATGTCGCCTGGATCCGCCTCAATAACCCTAAGCAGTACAACTCGTACACGACCGGAATGGTAAAGGGCGTTATAGCGGGTTTTAGCGCAGCGAGCCAGGATAGGTCCGTAGTGGCCGTCGTATTCACGGGAACTGGAGACATGGCATTTTGTACCGGCGGCAATACTAAAGAATACGCCGAATACTATTCCATGCGGCCACATGAATACGGGGAGTACATGGATTTGTTCAACGGCATGGTAGATTCGATACTTAACTGTAAGAAACCAGTCATCTGCCGTGTGAACGGCATGAGAGTCGCAGGAGGCCAGGAGATCGGAATGGCTTGTGACTTGGCGATCTCAAGCGACCTCGCTATTTTCGGCCAGGCAGGTGCACGGCACGGCTCCAGCCCCGACGGTGGGTCCACGGACTTCCTCCCCTGGTTCCTCTCCATGGAGGATGCAATGTGGAATAGCGTTAGTTGCGAAATGTGGAGCGCGTACAAGATGAAGGCAAAGAATTTGATTTCCAAAACCATCCCCGTGCTGAAACAAGGAGACAAATTTATTCGTAATCCCCTCGTGATTACGGATACGTACGTAGCGGACGGTGAGATAGTTTACGGCGAATTCAAAACCGGTGCCGGTGCCAAAGAAGCCAAAGAGTTGATGAAGGACCTTCCCCGTGACTTTGAACTCGTGGATAGGGAAGTGAACAAAATTGTTTGGACCCTTACCAATCTGTTCCCTGGCTGTGTTATCAAAGCCATTGATGGTATTCGGGCCAAAAAGAAATTCTTCTGGGATCAGTCAAAACTGGCCAATCGGCACTGGCTGATGGCAAATATGTCCTACGAAGCCTTCCTTGGATTTAATGCATTCAACACCAAGAAGATCACAGGCAAAGACGTTATCGACTTTATCCGTTGGCGCCAGCTCATAGCTGAAGGCGCTCGCTTTGAGCCGGAAACTTGGGAACAAATTTTCGGCAAGCCTCAAGGGTGATTCATAGATGAGTTCGCGGGGATCCCCGGAGCAGAGGCTTCGGGATCCCCGAAATATCTCTGACGGAACAATTTAGCCGCCCCTGGGAGGACATGCGATGGATTACCGGCTGATAAAGTGCGAAAAACATTTTGAAGGCTCAGTTCTCAAAATAATCCTGAACTCTCTGAAAGCCAATATTCTTGAAGCAGCCATGCTTGGGGAGATCTGCCAAGTCCTGGAAGGTCTTGCTGCTGAAAAAGATGTAAAGCTCATCGTGTTCGAAGGGGCCGGTAAGCACTTTTCCTTTGGAGCCAGCGTTCCAGAGCACACAAAAGAAAATGCCGCAATGATGCTGAAGGCTTTCCACGCGGTGTTTTATCAGCTTGCCAGACTCGCTGTTCCGACCATGGCGGTGATCAGAGGTCAGTGCCTTGGTGGAGGGATGGAGTTGGCCCTCGTATGTAACTTCATCGTTGCCGATTCAACTGCTATGTTCGGACAGCCGGAAATCATTCTTGGAGTGCTCCCACCTCCCGCCTCGGTCATGCTTCCTAGAAAGATCGGGCAATCCTATGCAGACGATTTGGTCCTTACGGGGCGATCAATCGATGCCCAGGAGGCATACAGGATCGGGCTGGTAACTCTTCTATCCAAAGAAGGCGAAGACGCATGGGACGCTGCTGTCCAATGGATTGAAAAACACATACTCCCCAAGAGCGCAGAGAGCCTTCGACTAGCAAATTCCGCGGTTCGCACCGACTTTTTCCGTGGAATCTGGGAGGATCTCCCAAGGATGGAGGCGCTTTATTTAAAAGAATTGATGGAAACGCACGATGCCAACGAGGGAATCAACGCGTTTATTCAGAAACGCAAACCCGAGTGGAAGAACCAATAATCCGATGTTGATTTAAGAATTTCTTTGCTCGCCGAGCAAACTAGCGCCCGCCAGTTCACCCTGATGCGGGAGCAATAGGGAGCGACGGCTCATCAGGTGGAGGCAGCGAAGCGACGGGAAACGCTGCCTGGGGGGGCGCTGGGTCGGGGAGAGACAATTGCCCCTCCGAAACCGGTAAGGGTAGGTTTGATTGCTTAACTATCGTGTCGGACGCGGTTTTGCAGTCTCCGGTGCTCACTTGGCTTTTGACTGTTTCAAGGCGTTGCATGAGATCGTTGGTTTGACTGATTTGAGTTGCAATATCAGACAGCGCGGTGCCGAGAAGTTGCCCTGACTGCTCCTTCCAAAGATTTATCTTCTGGTCGGTCTCGCTGGTCGTCTCCTGCAGTTTTTCTCTCAACCTTTCCATGACCTCGATCTGTACAGCCAAATCATCACTTGAGCGTTTGAGTTGTTCGGCTATACGAATCCCGGCAAGGCTCATTTGCGAGTTCGCCTTTTCTCTGGCGGCTTTTATCCGTTCAATCTGACGGCTGACTTGCTCTTGGAGAATCCTTATTGTCGAATCAAAACCGTTTATGTCAGCAGCGGTTACCTTTAGAGTTGCTGCGAGAAAGATCAGTGGAATCAGACAGGGTAAAACAAGTTTTTTCATTTTCTCCAACTCCTGGAGATTATAGGATGTAGAATCATCCTTTCAGTTAATCTCATATCAGAAATTACAATATGTTACAATGTTTTTATAATTTCAATTATCAATAAAATAAGTCAACTAGTACTAATAAGAGTATAATTAATTAATCAAGTAAAGCCAGCCTTGATCCACAAGGGATTACTGAGATGGTCCATTACGAACAAAAGAACGGCTAGGTGACTGGAGTCATTGCCAAGGCAGGTCCTGAAATGTAGTCTTCAACTACCGGAGCATAAGCGCTAAATTCCTCATGGAGTCGTATGGTACTTGCAATATACGCCCCGGTGCGCGCAATTGACGACTGGTAACGTCGAGAGCGTCTAACTGAGATCTGATAACCGAATGTTCCAAGTGCTTTGATGTTTCTCTGTAATGACATGACATTAAAGATGTAGCGGAATCTGCTTCCTGCCCGATGGCCGATTTCTTCAATACCTTCTTGGTAGCGAGTCAAGAGTTCGTCCACCAGGTCTTCCGGTAGGGTTACATAGGAATCACGCAGGAGTGAAGCCGGATCGTATTGGACCGGTCCCATTCGTGCGTCCTGAAAATCTATCATTACTAGGCGACTGTCGTGCACGATCAGGTTTCTGGCGTGGTAGTCCCTGTGACAGAACGACCGAGGCTCTTGTCCCAATTGTCGGCAAATCTTTCGAAAAAACTCTTCCAGGGTCGCGCGAACCACAGCCGAGGGCATTAATTTACAAAGACCCTCTACGAAATGGGTCATGAAGTAATTCATCTCCTCCGTGAATTTGTTTTCGTCGAACGGTGGATTGAATTCGTTGCATTTCCTGCCTAGTCCTACTGTTCTCAGCCTTAAATTAACAAGTAAGTCTACTGCCTCGGCGTATAATTCTCTGACTCTTTCTTCACTTGAGCACACCACGGCGTCTTCGAGGAGGTCGTCACCCAGATCTTCAAGTACGATGACGCCGTTTATACGATCATGAGAATATATTCGTGGGACTGGTATGCCCAGATTTTGGAGAAATTCCTGAACTTCAAGAAATTTGGCTAATTGATTTTGATGAGGATGCGGCTGGACCATCACCACAGCCGTTCGACCTTCCTCGTAATAAGTTCTGAAATAAACGCGTGTCGACGCGTCGCCCGCAAGTTTCCGGATAGATTCTGGGGCAGAAAATCCTTTCAAACGTATGACCGGCATTCTCGAAAGGTCCGGTTCCTCAAGCAAGGGGAACCGTCCCATTGCGAGAAATGATTTCGTTCATGTGAACTCCGTCGATGATCATTCCTGATCCAACTATGCAATTACGTACAGATGCCCCCCTCCTGAGGTGCACATTTTCCCAAAGTATAGTGTTTTCGACTCTGGAGCCGGGTTCCATGACGCATCCGGCTCCTGCCGACACAAATGGCCCCAAAAAGGCTTTTTCAGACCGGTCAGCCTCAAGGGAAATGTGGATCGGCGGCACAATGCCGAGTCGCTGGAACCAATCCTTCTGAACTCTGAGATAACGACCGGGATCACCCAGATCGTTCCAGTATCCTCTGACTGGAAAGCCGTATATGGGCATGCCTCTTCTTAGAGCCTCGGGATAGACTTGGTCGTTGATCTCACAGAAAATTTCAGGTGGGATAAATCGGAAAATTTCCGGTTCGAGAATGTGAATTCCCGTAAACAAGTAGGTTTCTGGTCGCAGATAACCCTCCTGAGAGATCCCTTTGAAATTTTTTAATCGTCCTTCCTTGTCGATTCTTATAGGGGAATATAAGTACGGCGGATCCTGCTGATAAAGTAACAGCGTAGCCAGTGCTCCATGCTCCCGATGAAAAGACAGCGCTTCCGCCAGAGGAAAATCCTGGAGTATATCGCCATTGGCCATAAAGAACGTACCACTTTGGAAAAATGCTTCGTTGGTTTTCAAACCTCCAGCAGTTCCAAGTATTTGTGGCTCAAAGGAAAAAGACACGGGGAGGTGGCTCCATGGTGTTGAGTTGAAAAGCTGCTCGATGGTGTGCGGGAGATGGTGCAGGTTTATTCTGAAATCGGATGCGCCATTTTCCATCAGCTTTTCAATGAGGATGACCACAAGAGGCTTACCAATCAGAGGAATTGCAGGTTTAGCGCGCTCGATTGTAAGTGGGCGTAGGCGTGTCCCCAGACCTGCGGCAAGGATCATCGCTTTCATTGCTGTTATCTGTCTGTTCTGACAAGTTGTTTAATTTCGTAGCGTTCCATGGCCAGATCCACCAGTTTATCAACAAGGCAATCGTAAGCCAGGCCGCTTGCTTCCCAGAGCTTGGGGTACATGCTTATTGAAGTGAAGCCTGGGAGTGTGTTGATCTCATTTACTACAATCTCTCCGTCAGGGGTGAGAAACATGTCTACCCTAGCGAGACCGGATCCGTCTACGGCTCTGAAAGCAGTTACTGCCGCCTTTCCTGCCGTTTCGTTATGAACTGGTTCAAGGTCCGCAGGGATGATCAACTCGGCAGTGTCTCGAATGTACTTTTCTTCGTAATCATAGAAATCCGAGTGAGCTATTACCTCGCCGGCAACACTTGCCACTGGAGCGTCGTTGCCCAGAACGGCTACCTCAAGTTCTCTTCCCTGGATAGCGTCCTCGACAAGGATCTTTCGGTCGTAGGAAAAGGCGAGACTCACGGCAGCTTCAAAATCTTGCATGCAGGTTACACGGCTTATTCCCACGGATGAGCCCAGATTGGCAGGTTTTACAAAAAAAGGAAACGGCCTGCGGAGCATGCTTTCAAGAATGGAATCCCTGTCTTGCTCCCATTCAGACCTGAGGAACCAGAAAAAAGGTCCTACTGAAAGGCCGTTATCTCGAAACGCGCATTTCATGAGTACCTTGTCCATACCCACAGCCGAGGCAAGCACCCCGCATCCTACATACGGCATATTGGCAAGTTCAAGCAGACCCTGAAGCGTGCCATCTTCCCCGTAAGTGCCGTGCAGTACAGGGAAAACCAAGTCTACATACATCGAAAGGATCTCGCCGCCTTCACCAATCTGGAGAAAACCTCTATGCGTTGGGTCTGGGGAAAACAACAGACGGTCTGTTTCTTTCGGGACCACGTCCGGTGCGAAAGAAGAAATCTCCGGCGGCATTCTGTACCATGCGCCCTCTCGTGTTATGAGTACCGGAACGACTTCATATCGGTCTGGCGACATGGCCCGGAAAACGGATTCGGCTGAACGCAACGAAACATCATGTTCCGCAGAGCGCCCTCCAAAAATGACGGCAATCTTGATCGAGTTTTTTCGCATGAAACCTCCTGGCACCATGGATTGCTTAATGGTCAATATCACATTGATTTGGTGGTGAAAACTCTTATGTTAGACAACCTTCACAACGGTTGTTAATCAGAGGTCTAGCACCAGCAAAAAAAAAGAAAGGTTACAAGTGTACTTGACGTCGACCGGAGCGGAAGCTCCATAACGAAATTCCATAACGAGTTGCAATAAGGTGATAGGATCTGTATCATTACGGATCTACGCAAGTCTAATGCAGGAGAGGTTGCGAGGCCGAGAGGATGATGGTTTATGACTCTTAGAGTGAGGTCTAAGATCTGGATAGAAAATGACCAAGGAAAGCTTGTAATCGGTACCGGAAGATTGCGGATACTGGAGGCTATCCTCGAGGTTGGATCTATGAACAAGGCGGCACAGAAACTAAAGCAGCCCTTCCGGGCTGTATGGGGCAAGATTAGGGCTACCGAGGAGCGCTGTGGTTTGAAACTCGTTGAAACCACTAGTGAAGGGTCAAAACTTACCCCTGATGGGCTGGATCTCTTGTGGGCCTACACGCAATTAAAAAACCGTTGCGGGCACTATGCCGATCTGCAGTTCAGCGAACTGTTTGACAATGCTGGCCGACCCAAGAATTACACTATAAAGGATGATGAATGACGATCCGCCCATAAACGGAAACCTCACCTGAGTGATGCTCACCAAGTAGTAGTAAATTATCATTTTACTCAGAGGAACCTGAAATGAGGTACAAAAAAGATAACTTCACAGGCAGAAGCAGCACCTTTCCTGCCGAGGACCTGACTGTTGAAGTTTCCGCCATGCGGTACAGCAATGGAGCTTTGGAAAGCAGGGTTATCTCCCTTGCCAGAGAGGTTCCTTATACACTTTTTGTAAACGATAGAGAGATTCTTTCTATTTCCACCCTTCCAACAAGCCTTAGAGAGTTGTTTATAGGTTTCCTGGTTTCCGAAGGGGTTCTCACGTCCAGAAACGAAATCCTAGACTGCATCGTTGATCATGGGAATAAACTGGTGAGGGTGGAATTGACTGTACCCGGTGAGCGAATCGATAAACTGGAAGGCAAGGGAATGCTCACATCGGGCTGCGCAGGGGGAATGGTTTTTTCAGTTGAGACCTCAACTCATATCAGAGAGAAAAGAGAAAAGTCGCTAAAAGTTCAATGCGCCTCGATTCTCGCAAGAATGAATGAGTTGGATACGTTCCTTGGAGTTTACAGCCGTACTCGTGGAGTCCATGCTGCGTCTTTAGCCGATACATCCAATACGCTGGTTATTTTGGAAGACCTGGGCCGTCACAACGCAGTGGATAAGATTGTCGGACACTGTTTTCTGAACGGTGTGGAAACGCGCGATAAACTACTTCTTACCACCGGAAGAATAACATCGGAAGTTCTTACCAAAGCCGCCAGAGGAGGTTTTCCCCTGGTTATTTCGCGCTCCAGCGCAAGCGCGATGGCTGTCTCAATGGCAAAGCAGGCAGGTATTGACGTTATAACTTACGTAAGGGCCGGACGTTTCAACCATTTTGCCCATGGAGCTGTCGAGTTACTGGAGGTTTAGCAAGACTTTAATAGGTAACGCGATGCTGCCCAACCCTTAGGTAGGACTGTCTAGAAAGTTTGGCGGCATCGTCCGCACCGAGACCAAGGCATCTCTTATCGAGAAAGATGGTCCATGCACACATCAAGGTTTCTCCCACGCGCTTTCCTGCAGCATCAATTTTAAGTCCAATGCAAAAAAAAACACCCCGGTGTTTAAGCACGGGGGTGTTTCGTGTAAGGGCCAGCGGCCCGACACGTAAAACAATTACAGGATATAGGGCACTATAAGAAGTGCGACCATGTTGACGACCTTGATTACCGGGTTCAGCGCCGGTCCGGCGGTGTCCTTGTAGGGGTCTCCGACGGTATCGCCTGTCACTGCGGCTTTATGTGCGTCACTCCCTTTACCGCCATAATTACCGTCCTCAATATATTTCTTTGCATTATCCCAGGTGGCACCGCCTGTTGTCATAGCTATTGCCAGGAACAGGCCGACCACGATGCTTCCAATGAGCATTCCACCGAGGGCTTCCTTGCCCAATCCAGGGAGAAACGCTACCACCAGAGGAATCACTACAGGCAGAAGCGACGGAAGAACCATTTCTTTTTGGGCTGCAGCGGTCACCAAGTCTACGCATTTTCCGTATTCTGCCTTAACGCCCGGCAAGCCTTCTCTCAGGCCCTTAATTTCACGGAACTGACGACGAACCTCGTCAACGATGGCTCCTGCGGCCTTACCCACGGCAAGCATACAGAGGGCGGCAAAGAAATAGGGTATGATTCCACCGATGAGCAACCCGATCAGGATCTTGGGATTGGACAAGTCAAATGACATGGCTTTTCCTGACAGTTCCTCTATGGCGCGGGTGTATTCGGCAAAGAGAACCAGAGCCGCCAGGGAAGCAGAACCAATCGCATAACCCTTAGTCACTGCCTTTGTCGTATTGCCAACAGCATCCAGGGGATCAGTCCTGTTGCGGACTTCTTCGGGAAGATCGGCCATTTCTGCGATACCACCAGCGTTGTCGGTGATGGGGCCGTAAGAGTCAATGGCTACTACAATTCCGGTCATGGACAGCATCGAAACGACCGTCACAGCAATACCGTAAAGGCCTGTGCCTGGGCTGCCGGAGAAACCGCCGCCAAGACCGTAACCGATCATGATGGATACTGCGAGAATAAGCACTGGTGGCACGGTTGATATCATGCTTATAGCCAAGCCTGCAATTATGTTGGTACCGTGCCCAGTGGTGCTGGCCTTAGCCACGTATTTGACAGGCCCAAAAAAACCGGTGAAGTATTCTGTGATGACCACGATCAAACCTGTCAAAACAAGACCCAGGACCGCCATCCAGAAGATGTTCGTGGGTGAAATAACATAGGCCATACCCTTTGCCGGCGCTCCGAGAGGCAATAATGTTGCCACAAAATAGAAGGCAATGGCGGCTAGAATACCGGAAACGGCCATACCGCGATATAGCGCACCCATAATGTACAGGTCCTTCTCAGGCTTGGTACGACTCAGCGTGACAAAGAAGGTTCCTATGATAGAAGCGATTATGGCCACGCCGCCGATGAATAGCGGCATAAAGAAGGCAGGAGTGTTCATGCCGTAAATGGTGCTGCCCAATAGCATGGCGGCCACAATAGTAACCGTGTAGGTTTCGTAAAGGTCTGCAGCCATACCTGCGCAGTCGCCCACGTTATCCCCCACGTTGTCCGCGATGACAGCAGCGTTACGGGGATCGTCTTCAGGTAGGTCGGCTTCAAGTTTACCGACTAAGTCTGCGCCCACGTCTGCGGCTTTGGTGTAAATACCGCCGCCCACACGAGCGAAGACGCTCATCAGAGAGCTACCGAAGCCAAGGGCTACAAGTGCGCTGAAGATCTTATGAGGATCCGGACTAGCTGCTCTAGCGATAAGGAAGAATCCAGCTACTCCGAGCAGGGCCAAGCCGGTAACTACTATCCCAGTAACGGAACCACCCTTGAATGCCACATTCATGGCGTCCGGCAGGCTCTTCCCCGCAGCGGCTGCCACCCGAACATTCGCATTCACTGAGACCTTCATCCCAAGGAAGCCGGCAAGGCCCGAACCTACCAAGCCGATGATGAAGCCTATTGCGGGCACCGCCCCAAGCGTGAAGATTAGAATTATAAACATGATAATAGCGATGATAGCCACCACTTTGTACTGGCGGGTGAGGTACGCCATGGCGCCCTCGGCCACGTAGCCGGAAATTTCCTGCATACGCTGGTTTCCTGCATCCTGCTTGAAGACCCAGCCTGCGGTCATCAGGCTATAGGCCACACCTAGGGCCCCACAGATGAGGGCCAAGATAATAACCCAGTCCATCTACCTACCTCCTTAAAAAAAAATGGCAACATTATGGGAATGGAAAAACGTGATTGTTCCATCCAGACTATGTACATTTACCGGTTATGTCAAGGACAAAGACGAGATGCAAATGCACAAGGCGGAATTTTCAACCTTAACTTTGTGGACTCTTCGAATTGTTCAATTACTCGATGAGTAAAGTGCCATCGTCAGACAAAAACGGTTATGAGCCAATGATTCATGGACATTCAGAGTGTTCGTTTTCCCCTATACCGATTCTTTCCCTATCATGCTCGCCAATGCAGGTCCTGTATGGTTCCGACGTCGTGCCAGAGAGGCTCTTGACCTCTTTGGGACGTTCCTTGTTCAGCCGGTGGTGCGCGCAAGGCCAAGATGATAAAATTACAACTATGTCCGCGTAGGAGGGATTATCCGAAAATTTCAAACACTCTTTCTGTCGTCCCCCATGTTATGAGTGTGATCCCCCTCGCACGACTATGGCTTTGCTCATGTCACTTTCCGACAGCTACGATAAGTAGCGGCATCACTGCCGCTGGAAGCTTCAGCACGGCTGAAACTTGGGCATCGTTGAAAGCCCCTACCGTTCCGACATGAAGGCCCAGAGCTTCAGCCTGCAAGTAAATGTTCTGGTTAGAGCTACCAGCCTCCATGTACACATATTGTATGCCCCTATCTCCATACTTGGACGTGGTCCGCCCGAATACACCGCCAATTATGATAAGGGCAGGGGCGCGTGCCAGCCACATCTGGGATAATGCAGCATGTGCCAACAGGGACCTATTGTCACCCCCGGCAATGAGCCGAAGCAGACTATTTTGAGGATCGTAACTGTAAACACCTTCTGGAATGCCTTCAATGGTATTCTTTCCGGAGACCAAAAACACCTCGAGAGGGTATAGTCCTCCAGCGGACGGCAGCACTTTGTATGTAGCCCCAGTTACCGCATCTGCAGGGAGATTGCCGTTGGCCGCCCACAGAACCTGAGAGACCTGAGCCGTAGTCAGCGGTTCTCCTGTGAAGTTTCTCACCGATTTCTTAGCCAGAACGGCAGCTTCTAATGAAATTTTTCCTACAATAGAGGGTTTTGGCAGTTTAATATCGTTCTCTGCTGAAACGGCCGGAAATGGGCTCAATGCCACTGCCAGTCCACACAATAGAATTAGATAGCGACATGTAGTGCTCATAGGGGCCTCCTCAGATTGGCAGAATGTGTGAGACATAGCTCATTCGAACCAGGAATTCAACCCGGCAAGAGTTGCCGTAGTAGATGGCTTCTTCTGTGCTGTGGCAAACTGATGATTGTCGAATCCTTCAGAGTTGACGAAGGTCGAGAAAAATGTAACCTTTTGGTCATCTAGAGAGTATTCATTAATGGAATCAGGATCTGGCAGGGCATCCAATCGAATGTGCATGTCGTGGTTGCATAGGAAGGCCATCTAACAATCCGGGAGGAAGAAATGCAAAGAACATTGTCTATAATAAAGCCTGATGGTGTATCAAAGAAACTCATTGGAGAGGTAATAAAGATATTTGAAACTGCTGGTTTTCGAATAGTGGCAATGAAGATGAAGCAACTCAGCCGGGCCGAGGCCGAGGGTTTCTATTATGTCCACAAAGAGAGGCCATTTTTTGGAGAACTTGTGGAGTTCATGATTTCCGGTCCGGTAGTAATAATGGTCCTGGAAGGGAATGATGTCGTTCTGGGTAACCGTGAAATCATGGGGGCTACGGATCCTGCCGAGGCCGCTCAAGGGACCATCAGGGCTAGATGGGCGGACAGCAAGCAGAACAATATCGTTCACGGCTCAGATTCGGTGAAAAATTCTGAATTCGAGATCGCTTATTTCTTTAGCGGGATAGAGATGTATTGACAGACATGCTGCATGAGTATCGTAGTGACAAGTTGAAGCCGGACCTTGTGGGTATGACGCAGCCTGAGTTGGAAATTTTTTTCGGAGATTTGGGTAAGGAATCGTACCGGGCAGCGCAGGTAATGAAATGGATACACCGGGGCCTTGCCGATTCGTTTGACGTAATGTCCAACTTTTCTAAATCGTTACGCAATGAGCTGAGTCTAACGGCGAGTATTCTGAGACCGAAGGTCTTGGATGTGAGTTGCTCCGATGATGGTACCAAAAAGTTCCTGATGGGGTTAGAAGACGAATGTCGTATAGAAACCGTTCTGATCCCTGGTGAGGATCACGATACGCTTTGTTTGTCAACCCAAGTGGGTTGCCAGATGGGGTGCCGTATCTGCCGGACAGCAAGAATGGGCCTGATTCGTAACCTTTCCGCTGGAGAAATTGTAGGGCAGATTCTTGAGGTCAGAAGACGAGAGCCCCTCAGCCGGATAACGAATGTGGTCTTGATGGGAATGGGCGAGCCCTTAGCCAATTTTGATCAGACGGTAAAGGCACTTAGGATCATGAGTCACCCAAACGGCCCCCAGATATCATGGAGGCGTTTGACCGTCTCTACCGTGGGGCTGCCCAACGGTATACTCCAACTGGGAAGAGTTATCAGGGCGAAACTGGCAGTGAGCTTGAACGCCGTTACCGACGAGCAGAGAACCGCGATCATGCCGGTAAACCGGATTTATCCGCTCTCGGAACTG
>Ga0194057_10000215_pt1 | contig 29414 bp, 24 predicted proteins | sample SepL4415m_MetaG_FD_155474 | JGI IMG/M metagenome (GOLD analysis project Ga0194057, IMG submission 155474) | Anoxic zone freshwater microbial communities from boreal shield lake in IISD Experimental Lakes Area, Ontario, Canada - Sep2016-L442-15m | ecosystem: Environmental > Aquatic > Freshwater... | reverse complement strand
CGACACGGCGGTGCCTGGCGCCGACGCATCAACTGGCAGCCACGCGTACGCGATAGACACGCCCAGCGAATAGCCGAGGCCGCCGCTTGAGACGCGACCCACGATGGTGCCATCGGCCAGCGAAACTGGCTCGTTGCCCAACGCCACTGAGCGTGGATCGGAGAGCACCAAACAACACAGACGTTGGTCGGTGCCTTCGACACCGGGTAACGCCGAACGACCGACGAAGTCTTTGTCGGCGCGCACTGCGAACCCGAGCCCTGACGAATAGGGATCGGTCTCGCTGGTGATATCGCTACCCCACGCGCGGTATCCCTTTTCGAGGCGCATCGAGTCGATGGCTCGATAGCCGCCGGGCACAAGACCATGCGGCGCGCCCGCCTTGATCAGGGTGTCCCACAAGCGAAGGCCGAACTCGGCAGTGGGATACAACTCCCAGCCGGTCTCGCCTACGTAGGTGACCCGTAACGCCCAGCACGGCACATCGCCCACGGTGATGAAGCGCGCTTGCATGTAGCCAAACGAGAGGTCGTCAGCTGTGATCGACGACAAGATGTCGCGAGCCTTGGGTCCCCACAGGCCCAAGCACGCCATCGACGACGTGATGTCGCGTACGGCAACCGAGCCGTCGGTTGGAGCGTGCGAACTGATCCACGACAGATCGTGACGACCAAATGCAGTGCCGGTGACAATGAGGAAGCGATCGGCTTCGAGGCGCGTGACCGTAAAGTCGCACTCGATACCACCCTTGCTATTGAGCATCTGGGTGTAGGTGATGGAGCCGGGCTTCTTGTTCACGTTGTTCGTGCACATGTGTTGCAGGAACGCGGCAGCGCCAGTGCCCGACACCTCGATCTTGGCGAACGATGATTCATCGAACAACCCAGCGGTGGTGCGAGTGGCCAGATGTTCGGTGACGATGGCGGTGGACCAATGCTGGCCCGCCCAACCTCGTGGGCGCAGTGGTTCGTGCGCTGGGTTCTCGTTCGAGTTGTACCAGTTCACTCGTTCCCAGCCGCTCTTCTCGCCGAACTCTGCGTTGAGCGCGATGTGACGCGGGTACGCGGGTGGTACTCGAAGCGGACGTGTGGCCTGGCGTTCGTGGTTGGGGTACACGATGTCGTAGTAGGTGCTGTACACCTCGTAGGTGCGCTCGAGGCTGAACTGACGTGATCGGTATTGCGGTCCGAAGCGACGGATGTCCATCTTCCACAAGTCCATTGGCGGCTCGCCACCAACGATCCACTCGGCCATCACTTTGCCGTTGCCGCCAGCGCCAGCAATGCCGTGCGCACAGAAGCCGGCGGCCACGAAGAACCCACCAACTTCGCTTTCGCCCAAGATGAATTCGCCGTCGGGCGTAAACGCTTCGGGACCGTTGATGAGTAGATGCACATCGGCGTCTTCCATGCAGGGCACCAACGTTTGCGCAGCCTCGGTGAGCGGCAAGAAGCGATCCCAATCGGGGGTGAGCAACGTGTTGTTAAACGTAGGCGGGATGTTTCCATCGAGGCACCACGGATCGGGATTGCGCTCGTAACCGCCCATGATCATCCCTCCCACTTCTTCGCGGAAGTACACCAAGCGATCAGGGTCGCGCATCGTTGGCAGGTCGGCAGGAACGGTGACCTTGGGTCGGGTAATCGCGTACTGGTGCGCCATTGGCACGATGGGTACGTTGACCCCGGCCATGCGGCCGATCTCGTGCGCGTACATGCCGCCTGCGTTCACCACGACATCGCACGTGATGCGACCCTTGTCGGTCTCAACATGTGTGACGCGCTTGCGGCCACCAACTTCTTCGACACCAATCGCGAGCACGCGAGTCATGGTCTGAATCTCGGCACCGCGGCTGCGGGCACCCGCAGCGAGCGCCATCGTGAGGTCGCTGGGGTTGAGCCACCCGTCGGTGGGTAGCCAGACCGCCCCGAGCACATCGGTGGGATCGAACAAACCATGGAAGCGCTCGAGTGCCTCTTGGGTGCTGATGAGATCGAGCGGCAACCCGAAGGTCTTGGCCCATCCGGCCTGACGCCGCAGTTCCTCAAGTCGCTCAGGTGTCGAGGCAAGGCGAAGCGAGCCAACCTCGTGCCAACCGACATCGTGGCCGGTTTCCTCAGAGAGGTGTCGGTACAGCTCGGCGCCGTACATCATCATCTTGGTCAGCGTGACGCTGCTGCGGAGTTGACCCACAAGGCCCGCCGAATGAAAGGTGGAACCACTGGTGAGTTGGTCTCGGTCGACCAAGACAATGTCGTTCCAACCCAACAAGGTGAGGTGGTAGGCGATGCTTGCACCGCCGACTCCGCCGCCGATGATCACTGCCCGCGCATGAGTTCGCATGAAAGCAGAATCTAGACCCGTGGATCACCGCGAGCATCGGTCAACCACCTACCGAAGTCGTCTGCCCCTGCGAGGCGCTCGCAGTTGTGGAGTCGCTCGTTGGCATACGTAACAAAGTCGGTGTCGAGTGTGCTGATTGCTTGCTGCACCACGGCCCACATTCCCTCGCGGAACTCGCTCATCACCTTCATGAGTTGAAGGCGTGCCCAACGAACATCGGTGACGCCGCCGAAATACAGCGTGAGGAGATCGGCATCGGCCGATGGTGTGAGTCCGCAGTTCACGCTGAGGTTGGCGAGATCGAAGAACGCATCGTTCATGCCGGCATATTCGTAATCGAGCAACCAAACGCGCTCGGATCCAAACAGCATGTTGCCGGGCAGAAGGTCGTTATGGCACGGGGTGGATGGCACCGGCGTTGCCGCGAAAGCGTTTTCGATGTGACGGCTCTGTTGATGCAGACGCTCGTACCCAGCGGGCGGCATGATTCCGTGACTTGCTGCATCGCGTGCGTGCCATTCGACGACGCGATGAATGGGGAAGGCGCCACTGAGCGGTCCGCTGTTGTGGAAGGTCTTGATGATCGTCACGATGTCTTCGAGACGCTCGATGAACGCGTCGTTCTCGAGGTGGTACCCCGGCATGAGTTGAGTGATCCGGGTGCCGATTCCGGGAAGTTCGCCGAGCACCGGTGGACCTACGCCAAGCTCGCTGGCTCGTTGCGACGCCTCGGCCTCACAACGGCGGTTGATGCCCAGCAGCTCGGTGCGCTCGCCAGGAATTCTGACGACGAACTCGTCGCTGCCCCTCACCACAACAAAGTTGCGGTTGGTGATACCGCCGGTGAGCGGACGCATCGTCAGTTCAGCGGTCGCCCATGCCGGCACACGACGCACGATCCTTTCGATCTCGGGATCCATCCCGCAAGGCTTAGCAGGTCTTGGTACCTTGGCGCTGTGAAGTCGTTGTCGGTTCGCAATGGTGAGTCTGGCCTCAGCGCGGGGCGTCAGTAGCGGTGGATTCCACCGATCATGTGACGCCCGCAGGATGGCGCATTGACCCAGCAGCATTCTCGTGGAAGTTCTCTCGCTCGTCGGGTCCCGGCGGCCAACACGTGAACACCACCGATTCGAAAGCTGAACTCATCTGCGATCTCACCCAAGCTGGGTTGCCTGAACACGTAGCCACGCGAGTCATCGCCAAGTTGGGTGAGCAGGTGCGAGTAGTGGCGTCGACACAACGATCACAGTTACGTAACCGAGCCGAGGCCATCGAGCGACTCTGCGATCTCATCGATACGGCGGCAAAAGTCGAGCGCGCTCGACGGCCGACACGACCGGGTAAAGGCGCAGTGGAGCGGCGCATCACCGCGAAGAAACACACGGCAACTCGTAAGGCGAACCGCAGTTGGCGTGCCGACGAATAGTGCGCCAGTGCGACACTTCGGCACTAGGCCGCGTTGGCTTTTTCCCGCTTGATCTTCGATTTGCCGTTGGCGTAGAGCGCTCGGCCCACGCCCGCCAGGGCGATACCGCCAGTCATCGCACTAACGGTGGCGATAAACACGATGTTGCCGCGGTCGGTGCCAGCCATGACAGCGTGCACCGTTGCCATGAAGAACGCCACGTATGAAAGCAGGTGAATCCCGTGCCAGACCTTGCGTGGCAACTTGCGCATCATCAACGAACTCACCTGCACCACGATGATGATGTAGAGCGCGATCACGCCCCATGTCACTGCGGCGGCCTTTGATGCGCCCGACGGCCAGCACTCGCGGTGGCACGCTTGCGGAAGAGCGATTTCTCGCCATCCGAAGTGGGCGTAGTTGTCGGCCACGAGGCCGCCGAGATGTACGGCAGTTGTGATCACTGTGAGCGCGGCGAGCCAGCGGTGAAGGTCGAGTAACCAAGCGGGTCGATCGACAGGCTTCAGCATTCGAGTGACGAGCAAGATGCCCCACAGGTTTGTTGCAGCCAACATCACCCACGCGACGATCCCGCTACCTCGAGAGAGGTACCACCATGTCTGGGGGTTCATGCTTGAAATGCCTCCAAAGTCTTCGTCGTGTACACCGTGAGGTCGGTTCCCACCATAAACCCTGCGAGCCCAACTCGTTCGAGCATTGCCACCGCGCTGGGTCCGTCGCCCATCATCGCGGCGGTGGCAAACACCTCGGCTGTTGCTGTGTCGCCAGCGATAATCGTTGCTGTCAGCAGGCTGGTCGATGCGGGCAGTGCAGTCTTGGGATCGATCAGGTGATGCGCGCTTTCGCCTGACGGCGTTGTCCAGCGACGGATTGTTGTTCCCGATGTGGCAACGCCGCCTTGTTGAAGAGCGATTCGGCCAACATGTCCGCTGGGTGATTCGGGATCTTCGATACCAATCAGCCATGACGGTTCGCCATCGAATGATTCGCCGAGTACGCAGATATCGCCACCCACATTTACAAGCGCGCCTCGGGCGCCGCTTTCGATGAGCTCTTCGGCAACGATGTCGGCAGCGAACCCCTTGGCGATCCCGCCGAGATCGATAGCGCCACCGGCCGGCACACAGATAGTTGCATCTGCAACATTCACGATGATCGATCCGCTGACACCGATGAGTTGTTGGCTCACCCGTGGCGCGGCGTTCGAGGTAATCGCGCTGTGCGTGTATCCGTGGTGAACCAGTGCTGGCAACACCGTGATGTCGAAACGCCCAGAGGTCTGCTTCCATGCCTCAACTGAGCGCAAGATGATTGCCAAGGTGTCTTGGTGCACGGTTACAGGTAGCCCTGCTGCTTGATTGGCGCGGGTGATATCGCTGTCGTCGAGGAAGCGACTCCAGAGACGCTCGAGTTCGCGCAAACGGAGCTCGGCTTGATCTAAGAGCGGTTCGGTGCCTTCGGTAATGACCACGTGGGATGCACATCCCATTACTCGAAAGCTACGTTGAACCGACGCTGGGATTTTGGTCGGCATCGCGCCTATGGCTTACTCGGCGCCGTGGTCGACGGAGGCTTCGGTGCCGGAGCTGGTGCAGGTGCGGCCGTTGTTGGTGGGGCCGTTGGCGCTGGTGTGACCACTGGTGCCGCTGTTGGTGCTGGCGCAGGTGCGGGTGTTGGCGCGGGTGTTGCGGCTGGCGCAGGTGTTGCGGCTGGCGCAGGTGCCGGGGTTGCGGCTGGTTGTTTTGCGACGGCGGGAGCCGATGGCGAGGCGGCCACGATTGGAGCGGCTGCTGGTGCTGCGGCGGGCACCACAGCGCCTGCCGCTACTGCTGGCGGTATTGCCAAGCTCACTGCAGTAGTTGGCGCCGGAACCGTGTCACCAACAATCGTTGGGACAGTCTCGGTGCCTGGTGCGGCGGCAACTGTGGGCACCGTTGTCTCGGTGGTTGCTGCTGCAGTGGTGACCTCGGGCCTGTTGGCCGAAGCGATTACGCCGGTGAGTCCGAGCACTGCTGAGGCAGCGAGCCCGCTGGCAGCAATGCGTCCGCCAGCCGCAGCGTGTGGTCGCTTGGTGCGAGACCTTGGCGCCGGTGAAGAGTTACGAATGACAACTGATGGCGGGGGAGCCGGTGGGGTGACCCCAACCGTTGCAACTGCCGCGGGTGTCGGCGACGTCGGTGCCACAATCGCTGGGGTCACGATTGCCGCAGCGGCCGGCGGCGCAAATGGGCTTGCCGCCGAAGTAGCGCTTGGCGCCCATATCGAGGGACCACTCGCTTGAAGCGACGTTACGAGAGGAGCGGGAGGCGCTGGCGGAGCAACCGATGCCTGAGTCATCGCTTGTGTTTGTGGTGCCGCCGCATCAACTGCTGGGGTGGCACTCTTCGCAATGGGGGCTTGACCACGCTTAGATCGCAGTGATGCGAGGCGCTGGGCGAGTTCGTCTTCAGTCGTCATTTGCTTCGTTTCCTTCGTCGTTGCTCTCGTGGTTGTCGTTCTTCCAAGTGCCCGAGCCTGCGTGCGATGTTGAACTCGATTGCGAGGTCGTCGACACGGCACCTACGGTGCGGCTTTGGTTTGGAGCAAACGTGGGGGGTACTGCGGAGTTTGGCTCGGAACCGAGGTCGCCGGGCTGTTGAATCACAATGGATGGAGCGGTCGCATCTGGCGACGCAGCGAGGCCAGCGGCGAGGGTGGCAGTTACGGATGTCTGTATTTCGCCAGCCACGCTCGAGGCGATAAACGTGACGATCTGTGTGCTGTCGGTGAGTGTCACGGTCACGCTTGATGCGGCAGGCGATGTGGAGACCAACGACCAACCGGCGTTTGGTGTTACAGAGATGACGGTGATGGTTCCGCCTGCCGATGACAACGAGATCCGAGCGGCGCTGCCCACTTGGTACACCGCTGTGTGGGGGGCCGTGAGATCGGGCACTGGCGCCGATGATTGCGGGTTTGAACCCGAGTTCATTACTGCTCCGGCCATGACGACGGCGGAGCCAGTGCCAAGTGCACCTACTACTGATACGGCGGTGAGCCAAGACTTCTTCATGGTTCGAACTCCTCAATCGGTGTTGCTTGTGCTCTCATCCAACAGTGGTATCGGCGCAACGTCATCCCCCCTTGACCCAAGAAACGTTAAAGAACCATCTCGGCCATCGGGGCGTTTGTGGCGGACTTGACCTGAGCCAGACAGAGCAATTTGGCGGAGAGATATCGCCACAGTTTGTGAGCCGATTCACACTGCGTAGTAGCTTCATGTCCGATGTCCAACTTTCTCCGGGATTACCTCACCGTTATCTGGTTCGGCGGAGCAGCCTTGCTGCTCGCCGCGCTCTTGTTGGCTATCTCGGCGGCAATCCGTCCGAACAAGCCCAACTACGAAAAATTGCTGACCTACGAAAGTGGCGTCGATCCCGTTGGCCACGGTTGGTCGCAGAGCCAGATTCGTTATTACGTGTTCGCTCTGCTCTTCGTGGTGTTCGACGTCGAAGCAGTGTTTATCTTCCCGTGGGCCACGCAGCTCGAGCGCTATAGCGGCTTTGGCTTGGTCGAGATGGGTATCTTCGTTTTCGTGCTTGTGCTCGGTCTCGTCTACGCATGGCGCAAGGGCGTCCTGCGATGGGTGTAGCTCAAGCAATGACACTGATCACCTGCACAACTCCGGCGATGACACCCAAGAAAGTGGCGTGCTGATATGGGCCTCGTTGACCGCGGCCGGCTGCCCAAGCCGCTCACACAACTCTTCAATATGGGTCGCTCGTACAGCCTTTGGGTGTACCAGTGGGGACTCGCCTGTTGCGCCATCGAGATGGGCGCCGCCTTCGGTTCGCCTCGCTACGACGTGATGCGCCTCGGCGTTATCCCGCTGCCAGCAAGCCCACGCCAAGCCGACCTCGTGGTGATTTCCGGAACGGTCACCGACAAGATGGCTCCAGCTATCAAGCGTCTGTACGAACAGATGCCCGAGCCCAAGTACGTCATCAGCATGGGCTCATGCGCCAACTGCGGCGGCCCGTACTGGGATAGCTACTCGGTCACCAAGGGCGTCGATCAGATCATTCCCGTTGATATCTATGTGCCTGGCTGCCCACCTCGACCCGAGGCGCTGCTCGAAGGTGTTGTGCTGCTGCAGCAACGCATCAAGAACGAAGATATGGGCGCCCGCTGGCGCGGGGAGGGCTACGTGCCGTTGAACCGAGGTGAGCCAATTGTCGTCAACTGATACTCCTCTCGCAGCCTTGCCAGGCGATTCATTGCGCGAGCGCGCAGTCGATCAACTGCGTGCCGAACTCGGCGATGCGCTGATTGACACACTGGTCAAGCCCGGCGACGATGTCTGGGTGCGAGTCCGCGCCGATGCGTGGCGTGAAGCTGGCATTGCATTGCGCGACGTTGTCGGCCTCGACTACTTCTGCTTTTTGTCGGCCATCGACTGGATGCCGTCGCCCTATGGCCGCGGCGAAGACGACCCAACGCAGCCTCAAGCCGAGCGCGATATGAGCATTCGTCAGGGCTACACCGGCGGCGAGACTCGCTTTCAGTTGTTCGCTCGGGCCTGCAGCACCGCACTCCATTTCGGTGTCACCATCAAGGCCGACATTGCCGACGACATGACCATGCCAACCTGGATCCCTTGCTATGCCGGGGCCAATTGGCACGAGCGCGAGGCTCACGAAATGTTCGGCATCAACTTTGCTGGGCACCCCGACCTGCGCAATATGTATCTCCCAAGTGGCTTCGAGGGACACCCAATGCGTAAAGACTTCCCGTTGTTGGCTCGCATGGTGAAGCCGTGGCCAGGCATCGTCGATGTCGAACCGCTGCCAGGCGAACCGGCCGACGACTCTGATGCAACTGGCGGCGAATCATGACCATGCTCGGTGACCGTCAGCGTTTGGCCTACATCGCGTCGCAAGCCGCCGATGCTCGCCTCAACGTCGAACTCGAAACAGAGGGCATGACCCTCAACATTGGTCCGCAGCACCCTGCTACTCACGGCACGTTGCGCATTATCTGTCGTCTCGATGGCGAGCAGGTTGTGTGGGCCGAGCCATCTGCGGGCTACATGCACCGGGGCTACGAAAAGCTCACCGAGGTGCGTACCTTCCCGCAGGTCACCTCACTGGTGAACCGCATCGACTGGCTGGGCAGCTTCGCCAACGAAGTTCCGTTCATTCTCGCCGCCGAGAAGCTGATGGATATCGAGGCGCCACCGCGTGCGCAGCACATTCGCACAATCTTGTTCGAGCTCAGTCGCATCGCCAACGTGTCGTTGTTCCTTGGCGATCTTGGTGTGCAGCTCGGCGCAATCACGCCAGTGTTCATGGCATTCCGAGATCGCGAATACGTGCTCAACCTCATCGAGAGCGCCACTGGCGGCCGCTTCCACCCCAACTTCGACCGCATTGGCGGCCTCAAAGACGACCTGCCGAAGGGCTGGATCGAAGAGACCCGCAGCGTGATGCGCAAGCTGCGCACGTTCTGCGACGAGATCGACGATCTGCTGTTTGGCAACGAGATCTTCCAGAGCCGCACACGCGGCATTGGTGTCATCCCCAAAGACGTGGCACTGCAATACGGCATGTCGGGTGCCAACCTGCGCGCGAGCGGCGTCGATTACGACCTTCGTCGTGATCAGAAGATCGCCATGGCCTGGGACAAGGTCGATTTCAAGGTCTGGACCCATCCAGATGGCGACAGTTTCGCCCGATGCTGGGTCCGTCTGCAGGAAACCCGCGAGGCAACCCTCATCGTTGAGAAATTGCTCGACACGCTGCCGGCCGGTCCGGTGATGGCCAAGGTGCCGCGCATCATCAAGGTGCCCGAAGGCGAAGCTTGGGTCAGCACCGAAAACCCACTCGGCGAGATGGGTTACTACGTGGTGAGCAAGGGTGATCTGGGCCCGTTCCGCGTGAAGATCCGCTCGGCCAGCTTCAACAACATCTCGATCGTGCCGTGGCTGCTGCGCGGTGTGTACGTCCCCGACGTCATCACCATCTTGGCGTCGCTGTACTTCATTCTCGGAGACATCGACCGCTGATGATGCTTGCAGTTCACTTTCCCTACTGGGCACAGTCGTTGCTCCGGGTGCTTGGCGGCTTAGTCGCCGTCTTGCTGCCTGCGGGCACCATTGTCTACCTCTTTTTGTTCAAGATGATGAGTTTCATGCAGAGCCGGCTCGGGCCGATGGAAGCTGGGCCGTATGGCTCGATGCAGTTGTTTGCCGAGGTTGGCAAGTGGTTGCAAAAAGAAGACATCATGCCCGAGAAGGCCGATCACTCGATCTTCAAGATTGCGCCGCTCATCGTGCTCGCCAGCACGTTCCTGCTCGTCGCCGTGGTGCCGTTCGGTCCCGATGCGTGGTTCACCAACTTTGAGACCGGTGTGTTTTACGCATTGGCCGTGAGCTCGGTCAGCGTGCTCGGCATCCTTATTGCTGGCTGGTCCAGCGCCAACAAGTACTCACTGCTCGGTGGCCTGCGCGCCGCAGGTCAGCTCATTGCCTACGAGTTGCCGATGGTGCTCGCCGTGGTCGGCGTTGTCATCCAAGCCGGCACGATGAACCTGCAAAAGATCGTGGTGGCGCAAAACGCCGGCGAGATCTTTGGCTGGAACGGCCTCGGCAATCCATACATCATCACCCAGTTCATCGGGTTCGCAGTGTTCATGATTGCCGTACAAGCCGAGCTCACTCAGGCCCCGTTCGACATGCCCATTGCTGAGTCCGAACTCGTGTCTGGTTACATGACCGAGTATTCGGGCTTTCGCTTCCTCATCTTCTTCATCGCCGAGTTCGCAACTGCCGGTGTGTTCGCACTCATTGCTTCGGTGCTGTTCCTCGGTGGTTGGGGAATTCCGTTCAGCTGGTTCGGCTGGCACAACATCGATCAGGTCGCTAACTGGATGAACATTGTCGGCCCGCTGATCATGTTCACCAAGATGATGGGACTCGTCTTCCTCATCATGTGGATCCGATTCAGCTATCCCCGTTTCCGCGAAGATCAATTGCAGCGGTTCGCCTGGAAGGTGCTCATTCCTGTGTCGCTCGGCAACATCATGCTCACTGCTGTCTTGAAAGTGTTGTTCTGATGGGTCTCAAGCCAAAGGTTCCCGGCCTCGTCAAGGGTCTCGGTGTCACGTTCAACACGATGATGGCCACCATCACCAAGGGTGCCAACACCGTTCAGTACCCACACGAAAAAGAAGCCCCGCCGCTTCGTGCGCGTGGTGTTATTGCCCTTCGCGAAGACAACTGCACCTCGTGCATGCTGTGCGCGCGTAGCTGCCCTGACTGGTGCATCTACATCGAAGGCCACAAAGAACTTGCTCCGCCCCGTCGGGCCGGCGGCGCACCACGCAAGGTCAACAAGCTCGACCGGTTCGACATCGATTACGCGTTGTGCATGTATTGCGGTATCTGCGTTGAGGTGTGCCCATTCGATGCGTTGTTCTGGAGTCCCGAGTACGAATACAGCGAGCCAAAGATTGCCGACTTGTTGCACGACAAGACCAAGCTTGGCGAGTGGATGGAAACCGTTCCCGAAGCTCCCGAGCTCGAGGTCGGCGCCGATAAGAAAGGCAAGAAATGATGCTTGCCGAAACCTTGGTCGCCCAAAACATTTCGTTCGGCATCATCGCTGCAGTGATGGTGGTCGGGGCCATTCGCGTTGTCACCAGCAAGAACGTGGTGCACGCCGCGTTGTGGCTCGTGTGTGTGTTGGCTGGCGCTGCTGCGCAGTACCTGTTGGTCTACGCCGAGTTCGTTGCCATCACCCAGATCTTGGTCTACGTGGGCGCCGTCATGGTGCTGTTCTTGTTCGGTGTCATGCTCACCCGAGCCCGCATCGGTACCGAGAACGACCTCAACAATAAGAACTGGGCGCTGGGCATTCCGGTTGCGCTCACCATGTTCGCGGCGATGGCCATTGCTTTGGTGGGCGGCTTCAAAGACGAGAAGCTTCCTTCGCCATCAAAGGCAGTTCGCATCGATACGCAAGCCGTCTCTGACGCAATCTTCAAGCCCTACTTGCTGCCGTTCTGGGCGCTCTCGTTCGTGTTGCTCGTCGCCGTCATCGGCGCCATTGTCTTGGCCCGTAAGGATTGATGCCCAATGCTGATTAATGAATTCCTCCTCCTCGGTGCCGTGCTGTTCTGCATCGGTGTTTATGGCGTCATCGCTCGCAAGAACGCAGTGATGGTGCTGATGGCCATCGAGCTCATTCTCAACGCAGTGAACCTCAACTTGTTGGCCTTCGCCTTGCGCAACGGCAGCCCCGATGGCCACGTCTTTGCGCTCTACGTCATTGCCGTTGCCGCCGCCGAAGTTGGCGTCGGTCTTGGCTTGGTTCTGCTGATTTACCGCAACAAGCGCACCATCGCACTTGACGAACTCTCTGAGATGAAGGGCTGAGCCGTGCTCGCTGCTGAACAGGTCGGCTGGTTTCTCGACCACGCATTCCTCATCCCGTTGGTTCCTGCCGTCGCGTTTGCGATCATCATTTTGGTCGGCAAGCGCTTGCCCATGAAGGGCAGCGAAGTCGGCGTCGCCTCAATCTTCGCTTCGCTTGTACTCGCCGTCGGCGTTGCTTACCAGTGGATTCAGCGCTCGGAGACCACCGTCGAGCCGGTCATCCGCAAGGTGGTCTGGTGGCAGAGCGGCGGCGTGCAGTTCAGCGTCGGCCAGCACATCGATGGTCTCGCAGTAGTCATGCTGTTGTTGGTGGCGTTCATCTCCACCTTGGTGCAGATCTACTCGCTCGAGTACCTGCGCGGCGACCGTCGCTACACCCACTTCTTTGCCGCACTCACGCTGTTCAGCGGCGGCATGTTGATGATGGTGCTCGCCGAAAACATGGTGCAGCTCATCCTCGGCTGGGAAATCATGGGTCTGTGTTCGTTCATGCTCATCGGACACTGGTGGGAAGAAGAGGCCAACAGCCGCGCTGCGCTCAAGGCGTTCTGGACGGTTCGAGTCGGTGACATCGGATTGCTGGTTGGCACCGGCATCATCTTCTTCGGTGCAAACGCCTTTGCCCAGAAGTCGGGCAGCAACGGTTTCAGCATCTCCGCCATCAATGAGTGGGCGCTCAAAGACACGGGCGCCTCGCACACGCTTCTGCTGTGGGGTTGTGTTGCGTTGTTCATCGCCTGCATCGGCAAGAGCGGTCAGTTCCCGCTTCACACATGGTTGCCCGACGCCATGGCCGGCCCTACGCCGGTGAGCTCACTGCTGCACTCCAGCACCATGGTCGTCGCCGGTGTGTTCCTGGTTGCTCGTCTCTACCCGTTGTTTCACACCGGACTCGACATCAATGTGGCCGGGCAACACTTCAATCTCATCGCCGTAATCGGTGGCATCACCATCATCATTGCGGCGGCGCTTGCCTTCGTGCAGACCGACATCAAAAAGGTGCTCGCCTACTCAACGGTCAGCCAGCTCGGCTACATGATGATGGGTCTTGGTGTCGGCGCCTTCACGCCAGCCGTGTTCCACATTTTCACCCACGCGTTCTTTAAGTGTTGCTTGTTCTTGTGCGCCGGCTCGGTTGCCCACAGCGGCAGTCATCACAGCTTCGAGATGAAGAAAGACATGGGCGGCTTGGCGCGCAAGATGCCTATCACTGCGGCGTGCTGGATCATCTCGACGATGGCGTTGTGCGGCGTTCCGTTCTTCAGCGGTTTCTTCTCCAAAGATGAGATCATCGACAACGCGCATAACAACGGCTACAAGGTGTTCTGGATCATTGGCCTTGTTGGCGCCTTCATGACCACCGCGTACATGACCCGCGCTACGTACCTCACGTTCTTCGGCACGGCCCGAGGCGCAGCCGCCGGCGTGCATCACGACGACAGCCACGCGGTCGCCCACGATGCTCACGACACGCACGATGCCCACGACACGCACGATGCCCACGATGCCCACGCCGGCCCGCACGAATCACCCGCGCTCATCACGGTGCCGCTGGTGATCTTGGCCGTGCTTGCACTCACTGCTGGTTATCTCAACGCGGCACCGTTCAAGATCGAGAAGTTCACCGAGTGGTTCGCGAGCGAAAAGCGCGACCCATTCCCCGAACTTGCTCACGCCACCTTCGAATGGATCAATGCCTTGCCATCCATCGTGTTGGTCGCAGTTGGTTTCATCGTGAGCCTGCTCATTAGCCGGGGCCTCTATGGCAGCAAGAACTTCTTCCTGAAGGACATCACCAAGCGGTCGCGTCCGCTTCGTGCCGGTTACACCTTCTTGTACAACAAGTACTACCTCGATGCCCTCTACGAGAACGTCATCGTTCACGCAGTGGCATACCCAATCAGCAAGGCGGCGTACTGGCTCAACCAGAACGTCATCGATCGCACCGTCGACCAAGTCGGTCTCACCGGACAATCGGTCGGCAATTGGGTGTATCGCAACATCGACCAACGCGTGGTTGATGGAGCGGTCAATGGATCTGGTGCCGCAGCCCGCGGTACAGGCAGCGCATTGCGGCCGATCCAGTCAGGCAAGGTCAACCAATACGGGGCACTGCTCTTCGGAGCCGCCGCCATCGGCGCCCTCGTTCTCGTCATCGTCAATACCTGAGGAGCCTCACGGCAATGGAAGTACTCCGCACCAATAACGCGCTACTCACGATCGGTACCTTCCTGCCGCTCGTCGGTGTACTCGTCATGATGTTCGTCCCGAAGGGCAAGGAACTGCTGCACAAGCAGATCGCTTTGCTCACGGCGGTGGCCACGCTGCTTGTCGGCATCTATTCGCTGACCAAGTTCAACTACGGCAGTTCTGGCAAGTTGCAGTTCTTCGCCGACACGTCGTGGATCAAGGTGATTCACAGCAACTACACCGTGGGCCTCGATGGCTTGAGCCTGCCGCTCTACATCTTGAGCATGGTCGTCACCGTGTTGGTAATGATCTACTCGTGGGATCACATCCCGTCGCCGGGTAACCCCAAGGCATTCCTCATCTTGATGCTCGTGCTGCAAGTTGGCATGGCCGGCACCTTCGTGGCCCAAGACCTCATCTTGTTCTTCGTCTTCTTCGAACTCGTGCTCTTGCCGATGTATTTCATGATCGGTGTATGGGGTGGCGAGAATCGTCAGTACGCGTCACTGAAGTTCTTCTTGTACACGATGTTTGGCTCGGCGCTCATGCTCGTGGCCTTCTTGGCGCTGTACTTCCAGGTGTCGGGCAAGGTGCCCGCAGGCGAAGCGAGCTTCAACATTGCGTATCTCGCTGAGCACGGCGGCCTGCTTGGCCGGTCGGTGCAGATCTGGATCTTCGCCGGCATGTTTATCGGCTTCGCGGTCAAGGTTCCGATGTTCCCGTTCCACACGTGGCTGCCCGACGCACACACGCAGGCTCCAACTCAGGGATCAGTGATCCTTGCTGCAATTCTGCTCAAGCTCGGTACCTATGGCTTCGTGCGCATTGCTATCCCGATCCTGCCTGTGGCCGCAAAAGCCTGGGCACCGTGGATTGGTGGACTCGCAGTGATCGGCATTATCTACGGTGCACTTGGCTGTCTGGCTCAGACCGACATGAAGCGCCTCATTGCCTTCAGCTCGGTGGCTCACATGGGCTTCGTGATGCTCGGCATCTCGACACTCACTCCGCTTGGCTTCAACGCCGCAATCTTTGGCATGGTTGCTCACGGCCTCATCACCGGCATGTTGTTCTTCGTTGCCGGTTCGGTGAAAGAGCGCTATCACACGCTCGAGATTAAGCGCCTCGGCGGCATGCTCATCTCGATGCCGCGCATGGGCTGGATCCTTGGCTTCTGCGTGATGGCGTCGCTCGGTCTGCCAGGTCTCGCCGGTTTCTGGGGCGAGTTCCCAGCGATTATTTCGTCGTACTCACCAGCGGCCGGTTTGAACCACAACGTGTTCCGGGTGTTCATGGTGGTCGCTGCTCTCGGCACAGTGCTCGCCGCCGCTTACTTGCTGTGGCTGTTCCAGCGCGTGGCATTTGGCCAGCCCAAGCCCGAGTTCGCCGGGGCCAGCGCTGGTCACGATGACGGCCACGGCCACGGCCACGCCGCCGCCCACGGCGACGACCATGGTCACGGCGACGACCACGGTCACGACGATCATTCGGGCGATATCCACGACGTCACGTTCTTCGAGTGGGTTGCGTGGACTCCGTTCCTGTTGGCCATTGTCGTGTTCGGTGTGTACCCGCAACTGATGTTCAAGATCATCGATCCAGCGGTCAACCTCACCCTCAAGGCATTCGGGCAGGGCTGACCCGTGCTTGCTTCGCTCCTCGTTGCCGGGGGCGGCTTCACGCCGCCGAAGGTCGACTATCACGCGCTTGCGCCCGAGATCATCCTCGCGGCCGGCATCTGCGTCGTGCTCATTGTCGATCTCTTCGTCAGCGAATCTAAGAAATGGCTTACCGCCACGCTTGCCGGTTTCAGCCTGCTCGCAGCGCTACTTCCCATCGTCACCCTCGCAGTCACCGGCAGCGAAGTGCGCTCAATGTTCGATGGTCGTTACGTGGTCGACAACTTCAGCTTGATTATGAAGGCGATGTTCCTCATCGCTGGTTATGTCGTGGTGCTGCTGTCTACCAACGAGATCGAAGAGGGTGGGTACTACCAAGGCGAGTACTACGTGCTGTTGCTTGCCAGTGTGCTCGGCATGGTCATGATGACCTCGGCCCGAGATCTCATCAGCGTGTTTGTGGCGCTTGAGTTCTTGTCGATCCCGGCCTACATGTTGGCCGCGTGGCGCAAGCGAGACACCAAGAGCAACGAAGCGGGCATGAAGTATTTCTTGCTCGGCGTGTTCGCTAGCGCGATGTTGCTCTACGGCATGAGCTTGCTCTACGGCGTTGCCAACAGCACCTTGCTCGTCGACATCGGCAAGGCCGTGACCATCACCGGCCAGTTCAAAGCTGTCGAAGCCTTGGCTGTTGTGTTCATCGTTGCTGGCTTTGCCTTCAAGGTCAGCGCAGTGCCATTCCATTCATGGGCCCCCGACACATACGAAGGTGCGCCCACGCCGGTTACCGCGTTCTTGTCGGTGGCCTCGAAGGCGGGCGGCTTTGTTGCCCTCGTCACCATGCTGTATCTCGCCTTCCCTCACGCCGAAAAGGTGTGGCAGCCATTTATCTTCGTTCTTGCCGCACTCACCATGACCCTCGGCAACGTGGTTGCACTCAAGCAGACCAACATCGTTCGTATGTTGGCCTACTCGTCAATTAGTCAGGGTGGCTTCATCTTGATGCCGTTGGTTGTTGCGGGCACCAAGGCCACGGGCACGTCGCTCAAGACGGTTGTCGTGTACCTGCTTGTGTATGCAGCCACCAACTTGGGCGTGTTCGCTGTGGTCATTGCGGTCAGTCGTAAAACCCGCAGCGGCGAGATCACCAGCTTTGGCGGTCTGTTCTCGTATGCGCCAGGTTTGGCTGCACTGATGACCTTCTTGCTGGCATCGCTGGCTGGTATTCCTCCGTTCGGCGGATGGTTCGCCAAGCTCAACGCGTTTCGCTCGGTGCTTCAAGCCGGCACCTCGCTGGGTTACGCAATCGCGATCATCGGTGCCATCAACACGGTCATTGCATTCGGTTACTACGGCAACATCATGCGCGAAATGTGGATGAAGCCCGCACCCGATGGCGATACCACGCCAATCACCACCCCGCCATCATTGGTGGCAGCTTTGGTGATCACCGGCGGCAGCACCTTGGTGCTCGGTATTCTCCCCGGGTTGGTCTTGCGCTTTGGCGACCTCAGCGCGCTCACCGGTGCTCTCAGCCGCTGACGAAATCCGTGCCGCAATAGCAGCGGCGGGCGGAGCAATTTCTTTCGAGCGGTTCATGCACATCGCTCTCTATGGCGAGCAAGGCTTCTATACCGCTGGTGGCTCAGCGGGCCGCCGAGGCGACTTCATCACCAGTCCCGAAGTCGGGCCGTTGTTTGGTGCAGTTCTTGCGCGCATGGTCGATTCGTTGTGGCATCAACTCGGTGAGCCCAATCAGTTCACGGTCATCGAAGCTGGCGCTGGGGCCGGCGCCTTGGCGCGTGCATTTCGCGCAGCGCAGCCCGATTGTCTCGCCGCCGTCAGCTATGTAGCCGTTGAGGTGTCTGCTCAACAACGCGCCCTGCATCCCGACTGGGTTACCTCAGTCGAGACCATGCCTACCGAACCAATTGTTGGCGTCGTCATCGCTAACGAACTACTCGACAATCTTGCGTTCCGATTGTTCGTGATGGACGGAGGTTGGCGTGAGGCCTTTGTTATCGCGCGGACCGACGGAGCCTTCGCCGAGGTATTGCGCCCAGCCGACGACCTCGACCATTTGCCGTTGCCTCAGTCAGCCACCCACGGTTCGCGCGTGCCTGTGCAAGCGCGGGCAGCCGATTGGCTCGCCCAGACGCGAGCACTCGTCACGCACGGCACGGTGCTCGTCATCGATTACGCCAGCGCTACCACAGCGGGCCTTGCAATACGCCCTTGGCGAGAGTGGCTGCGCACGTACCGCGGTCACGAGCGTGGCGGCCACTACCTCGCTGAGCCGGGCACCCAAGACATCACTGCTGAAGTAGCGCTCGACCAGTTGCTGGGCGACAGCGGCCATCTCGCCAACGTGCGCACGCAACGTCAGTATCTGCAGTGTTGGGGCATCGACGACCTTGTGGCCGAAGGCCAGCGCATCTGGAACGAGCAGGCCGCTCGACCCACAGTGGTAGCACTCACCATGCGAAGCCGCGTTCGCGAGGCTGAGGCGTTATGCGACCCGCAGGGGCTTGGCGCGTTCATCGTTGTCGAGATCCCAATCGGCCCAGCCCCATAACAAAATGGGCCAAGTGGCCTATACAGATTCATCGCCCACGTCCGTACTGTCTTGATCACTAGCCCACCCCCCGGGCAACGGATCTGGAGACAGCGACATGCATGGCCACACGGTGCATACACGAGGAGTTGGCGCGTCGACACGTGGCCCCGCTAGCTCGTTTGTTCGTCTTGTGCTTGTCGTGGCCCTGACCGTAATCACGGTTGGATTCACCGCCGAGATCACTCGTGCAGGTTCTGGCTCGGGCTCGGGCTCGGGTTCTGGTTCTGGTTCTGGTTCTGGGTCAAGCTCCGGCAGTTGCACGAGCAGTAGCAGTAGTTCAGTGCGCACCGCATCCTCGGGTCACACCATCAACCACGGCGATAACAGCGACGATTGCAACCCATCGACGCCGTTCTTGCAACTCAACAAGGTTGTCATCAACGACAACGGTGGAACGGCTGCGTTTAACGACTTCAGCCTCAGCGCTACAGCAGCCGGTAGCCGCGTGGCAATCATCGATGGCGTCGATCCCGCGTTGAGCTACGAGATGGGTATTGGCACAGACGTATCTGCATACACCACGTATGTCCTCGATGAAAGTGGTCCGCTCGGGTACACCTCATTAGGTTGGACATGCGATGCCGGTACTCAGGTTGGCAACACCATCCGGTTGCGGGCTGGCGAAGATGTCAGTTGCACCGTGATCAACGACGACATTCGCGCACCCCATCTCACGCTGAACAACGTTCTCATCAACGACGATGGCGGCACCGCCACCCTGAGGGATTTCGTTCTTCAGGCAACGTCGGTTGACGACTGGTCAACACCAATTCTCGGTCCAGATCCAAGCAGCTTGTCGTGGATGGGTGTTGGCGCCGACGTGACTCCCGAGGTCGTCTACTTGCTCACAGAGTCAGGTCCAGGTGGCTACACACCGTCTGATTGGACATGCGTTGGCGGCGCGCAGAACGCAAACTCCATCGTGCTCGCTGCGGGCGAAGATGCCGTGTGCAGCATCACCAACAACGACGACCCGGCGCCTCCGGTGACAACTCCGCCCACCACAACGCCTCCGACCACTGCCCCGCCAACCACAGTCGCTCCCACTACCGCAGCACCAACTACCGCAGCACCAACTACGGCCGTTCCAACCACGGCCGCTCCAAGCAGCGGGGTACTCGACACACTCCCACCGATCACGCCAACGCCGACCTCGTCGACCGCAGTACCTGCGCTGGGTGGCGGGCCTGTTGATCCAACCACGTCGGTTGGCCAGACCACGTCCACCGTGGCGAGTGCCGGCGTTCTTCCTGAGGCTCTGTCGATCCAGTTGCCCACCACTGGCCGTGCATCGCGATCGTTCGTGTACCTCGCAGCACTCGGAGTTTTGGCGGGCCTCTTGCTCACCGTGGCAGCTCGGCGTCGGTCGGCGTAAGCCAATCGGCAGATTTCGTTGGGCTCATAGCCCGCACACATCAACAGACAAAACGCCACTTGCGTCTCTTGCGTCGGCTGTAACTAGAGTGACCCGCAACCGAGACAACGGATAAGGGACTGCTTGATGACTGACGCCCACGCAATCGAATCGCTTGGCTGGGAGCGCCGCACTTTCGTTCCCTCCGATGCATTTCGCAGCAACGCTCTCGTCTCCGATAACTCGTTGTACGACGAAGCATCGCAAGACTTCACAGCGTTTTGGGCGAGGCAGGCCAGCGAACTGATTTCGTGGTCTACAGAGTGGCACACCGCCTCAGAGTGGAACCTTCCGTACGCCAAGTGGTTTGTCGGTGGCGAACTGAACGTGAGCTACAACTGCCTCGATCGTCATGTGTTGGCCGGTAAAGGCGACAAGGTGGCCTTCCATTTCGAGGGCGAGCCCGGCGACACGCGCACCGTCACCTATTCGCAACTCCTCGACGAGACGCAGCGCTTCGCAAATGTGCTCAAAGGCCTCGGAGTCGTCAAGGGCGATCGCGTCAACATCTACATGCCGATGATCCCCGAGGCTGCCATTGCCATGCTGGCGTGTGCGCGTATCGGCGCCGCCCACAGCGTTGTGTTTGGCGGCTTCAGCGCAAACTCGCTGACCGACCGCATCAACGATGCTGAGGCCAAGGTGCTCATCACTGCCGACGGCGGCTGGCGCCGAGGCGAAGTCTTCCCGCTCAAGCACACTGCCGACGAGGCGTTGCGTGGCACGCCAACCATCACCGATGTTGTTGTGGTGCGCCGCGGCGGCAACGAGATCACGATGCAAGAAGGTCGTGACCACTGGTACCACGAACTCATGGCGCAAGCCGACCCTGTCTGTCCGGCAGAGCCAATGGACTCAGAGCAACTGTTGTTCTTGCTGTACACAAGTGGCACCACTGGTAGGCCCAAGGGCATCATGCACACCAGCGGCGGCTATCTCACTCAGGCTGCGTTCACCCACAAGTATGTGTTCGACCTTCACGCCGACACCGACATCTATTGGTGCACCGCCGATGTGGGCTGGATCACGGGCCACACCTACATCGTCTATGGCCCGCTGGCCAACGGCGCAACTCAGGTGATGTACGAGGGCGTGCCCAACTTCCCCGGTAACGACCGCATGTGGCAGATCGTCGAGAAGTACGGCGTCACCCTTTTCTATACGGCCCCAACGGCTATTCGAACCTTTATGAAGTGGGGCGACCAGGAACCCGCCAAGCACGACCTGTCGTCGCTTCGTCTGCTCGGCTCGGTCGGTGAGCCCATCAACCCCGAGGCGTGGATGTGGTATCACGAACACATCGGCGGCTCCACCTGTCCCATTGTCGATACGTGGTGGCAGACCGAGACCGGCGCGATCATGATCAGCCCGCTACCCGGCGTCACCACCACCAAACCCGGCTCGGCCACGTTTGGTCTGCCTGGCATCGGCACCGAACTGGTCGATGAATCTGGCGAACACGTCGAGCGCGGAGGCGGCTACCTCACCCTCACCCAGCCGTGGCCGGCCATGCTTCGCGGTATCTGGGGCGACCCCGATCGCTATCGCGAAACCTATTGGAGTCGTTTCGCTGGTCGTTACTTCGCCGGTGATGGCGCCAAGCTCGACCACGATGGCTACTTGTGGCTGTTGGGTCGAGTCGACGATGTTATGAACGTGAGCGGTCATCGCATTTCCACCACCGAAGTCGAATCGGCGCTTGTCTCGCACCCGTCGGTCGCCGAGGCAGCAGTTGTCGGTGCACTCGACGCAACCACGGGTCAAGCGATCATCGCCTATGTCACGCTGCGGGGTGGTTTCGAAGGCGACGAACAAGCGCTGCGCAACCATGTGGCCGTCGAGATTGGCAGCATCGCCAAGCCCAAGGCCATCTACTTCACGCCCGATCTCCCCAAGACCCGCAGCGGCAAGATCATGCGTCGTTTGCTGCGCGATGTGGCTGAAGGCCGCAACCTTGGCGACACCACCACGCTTGCCGATGCAAACGTGGTCAACGAACTGCAGCGTCGCGCCGCCGAGGCTCCAGCCGAGGACTAGTTCGGGTGTGGGTGCTCGGCATCACTGTGGAATGCGTTTGAGAAATCCTTAACCTGCGAGTTGTCCGTGCCGATAGAACCATGTGGCACCGGATCCATTCGACGAGAGAGAACTGAGCACATCGCCGCTCGACTCGTCCGCGACGGCCGACGCCACGAGCGCACTTCGTGATCGACTTCGTGTGCGGCTCAATGTTGTTGACGCCGCGCCAAGCCTGACGCCTACCCTTCCGCCTACGCCCTTTGTGCCCGCGCCGCCTCAGTCGCTGCCTGCGATGTTGCCGCCGCCGCCGCCGCTTTTGCCACCCCCAGTCGCACGCGTCGGTGGACAAATCTTTATTCCGGCCGGGGTCGATCAGTTCCCGGTGGCTACCGGCAGCCTGGCTGTACTTTCGCAACCTCAGCCTCAACTGCGCCCTCACGTCGAGAACAACCCTTCGATACTGGCAGCGGACCAAAGCGTGGCCGTTGCTCCCAGCCTTGGTGGAACGAGCCTGCCGTATCTCGGCCAACCGACGCGACCGTCGGGTCCTCAGCGCGTGGTGCAGTCGCGGGTTGTCAGCGCACAGCTCGCCGAGCCGCCGGCACCAAAAAAGCGTAAGCGCCATCCCGTGCGAGCGTTCTTCTCGTTTCTCGTCGTGGCGTCGCTGCTCGGCGGTGCCGGGTTTACCAGCTGGTACTTCCTCATCAACAAGAAGGTCGCATGGGCTCAAGACGTTGCTCCGCTGGCCACGTTCGTTGAGGAAACAACGCATTCGAAATTCATCGAAGATGTTCCCGTCACCACGCTGTCGGTCCCTGAATACGAAGTGAAGCTGGGTATCGATGTGCTGGCTCGCTCGTACAGCGATGCCGATGGCCACTTCGGCACCTTGCGCGCTGTAGGACTGGTCAGTGGAGCCCCTGAGCCGAGCACTGTGGGGCATATCGCCGCAGTAGCGATGACAGCGTTTTACAGTTCTGCTGACAAGACCATCTACCGCATGGATGGGCGGACCCCGGCATTCGATTTGGCAACGTTACGAGCGCTCACTGTTGCCCTCGTCGATCAGAATCTCGGTTGGTCGAAGAACATCGCCACCCTCACCGACGCGCAGCAGGTCGGCATTCGAGCCGCCGTTGATGGAGTCGGCGCCGAGGTCGTACGGGCCATGTTCGCCAAGGATCCGCAACTCGAAGCGCTCGTTGCGTATGAGGTGCAGTCGCGGACGGCCGCTCTCGGCATTGCTGCTGAAGCTCGCCCCACGTATCTCAACGCTGTTCTCGGCTCGTACTTCTTTGGCGCTCATACGTCGCCAGCTTCGAAGCGGGGTCGCCTCCTCGCTGACCTTGTGGTGCCAAGCAGTGATGCACCGATGTTCGACCCCTCCCGCAGTTCGACCAATGTGGCCATCAAGGTGCCCCCACCAAACTCGAGCGCCACTCCACAAACGCTCGGTATGCAATTCTGGTACCTGACCTTGCTGCCGAGCCTCGGTGCCTCCGACGCGCGTGCCGCAGCGCTGGCATGGGCGGGCGACACTGCCGCCACGACAACAAGTGAGGGTCGTGCCTGCCTCGCTGCCTCGATCGCCACGCTCGACGCTGCGGGTAACTCAGCGATGACTTCGGCGCTGCAACGCTGGGCACAATCCCGGCCGGCATCTAGTGCGGCAGTCATCTCAAACGACGCGAGCAATCTCATCAAGGTATCGGTGTGTGAACCGACCGAACCCACCATCCAAGTAACGGGTCCGGCCGATGCAACGCTGTTGTATTCGGCGCCGATGCGCGAGCAAGAGATCGGCGCGAACCTCATTCGGATGGGCCTTCCCGAAACTCAGGGCGCGTGGTCATGCGCCATCGCAGTGCTACGCACCGGTGGATTGCCGAACTTCGTAGAGGGCTCCACTGATCCGCTGCAAGCCGAGGCGATGTCCAACGTGTTGTCGTATTGCAAGAACGCTTGAGCCTCTAGATCGTCTGAAGTCGCTCAAGGTCTCACTACCGGTGCCGAAAGAATGACATGAGCAATCTGCCCGACGCGGCCCCTGAAATCGGCGACACGACCCACGATCAATTTGCTGAGGCAGCCAGCGTTGGTCCGGTCGAGTTGAGTCCTTCGCAGCCTCCGAACTTCCGAGCACCATTTGACTTCAAACTCAAGCTCGATCTTGGAGGGTCGGGTGGCGCACAGAGCAGCGTGCCGAAATTTGAACCACGGCCGGCACCGCGGCTTGCGCCAACCTTTGCCCCACTCGTGGCGCCCGAACCACTCTTCGTTGACCCATCAGAGTTCCGTCTTGAGACGTTGCTCACCTCGGACTTTCTGGCTCAAGCCCAAGCCCAAGCTCAAGCCCAGACTCAAACTCACCCTCAGATCCTCCCCGACGCAAGCGTCGCTGAGGTCGCCATCCCCGAGTTGAGCGTTGTTGAGGAGACTCGCGTTGTTGAGGCGAGCGCCATCGTTGAGCCCGGCGTCGTTTCGTTGCCAATGCTGCCGAAGCCAGCAGTCCTGAAGCAGGCCGAAGCCCCAACGACAGATGCTCGCGTACGCGCTGTTGCGCCAAACAGGCTGATGGTTCAGCGCCCGGCAGACGGCAACGTCACCATCAACAAGCCAAAGCCGCGCAAGAAGGGCAAGTTCTTGATGGCGCTGTTCGTCGTCGTTACCTTGGTTGCGGTTGGTGGCGGCTTGTTGTTGAAGCAGCGTCAAGATGCGGCACGGATCAAACAATGGCCCGCTGAGATCAAGCCGGTTGCGGCGTTCGTAGAAGCCACGTTTGGGTTGCCGTTTGATCGGTCGCTTCCCATTGTCGAATTGCCACAGGCTGAATATGAGGCCAAGCTCGGCATCTACGAGTTGGCTCGGGTGCCAAAGGATGCGAACGGTCAAATGACCGGCCTGCGAGCGCTCGGTCTGGTTGGCTCAGCTCCAAGCGCGGCAGAGTTGGGCGAATATGTCGGCTCCACGCAGACCGCCTTTTACGACCCCGCCACAGCCACTGTCTACGACGTGGCGAAGAGCAGTGGACCATTACACGACGCAAGTGTGCTCGCCGCGCTGAGCGTGGGGCTGCTCGACCAATCGAAGGGTTGGGGCGCAGCAGTTGGCACGTTGTCTCCGGCTCGACAGCTTGGCTACCTGTCGTTGATCGAAGGGGCGGGGAGCTATGCGATCGCCAAGAAGTCCGAGAAGGACGCAGCGTTTGCTGCTGAGTATGCAAAGCAGCGCGCGGAACACGTAACGACCCGCGACGCGTTGCCCCAGCACCTCAGTCCGTGGCTGGTTGGGATGTTCGACATGCAGGCCGCGAGTTCGTGGGGTGTTGCCACTCGAAACTTGGCAAACGACTTTGTCAAAGGCCTCAACGTCCCTTCAAGTGACGCTGCTGTGCTGGACTCAGCTCGTGGTCTCGAAACTCCCGCCGGGGCCAGCACCGCTGATGCGTCTTCCCTGGGCATGTACTTCTGGTACGGACTGCTCTATCCAGCTATCGGCAGTGAGTTTGCGTTCCGCATGGCGTCTCAATGGACAGGCGATTCGGCCGTCTATTCAACGGTCGAAGGTCGCGGTTGCATTCGCGCTTCAGTGGCCACCCGTGACGCAACCAGTCTCGGCGAACTGGCCAACGGATTGAGCCTGTGGGCCAAGACTCGGCCTGCCGATTCGGCCACCACTGTTGAGGCCAAAGGCACGGTTGTTGTTGTGAATGCCTGTGAGTCGGCGACGCCCGAAACGATTGACCCCTCGAGCCAGGTGCGCGCCGACTTTGAAGCGAGGCTGATCAAGGAGCAAGTGATGTTGCAACAGCTCAACGCATTGGGCATGTCACTCGCAGCTCCAAGTGTTGGGTGCGCCGTGAATTCGTATCGCACCAACGGAATGCCCGAGCTTGATAGCGAGATCGCAGCAGTCATTGCTGATCCGCACGTAGCAATCAGCGTTGCCCTGCGGCAATCGCTTCAGGATCTCGAAACGTTCTGTAGCGCAGCCCGCTAGCCGGGCTATCGGCGGCTGTTAGTCGCGGAAGTTGTTGAACTGCAGGGGAATCTCAAGGTCGGCACCCTTCAGCAGGGCCATCACGGCTTGTAGGTCGTCGCGCTTTTTGCCGGTGACGCGAACGGTTTCGCCCTGCGTTTGGCTGCTGACACCCTTGGGGCCCTTTTCCTTGATCATGCGGTTGATCTCACGGGCTTTGTCCGACGAGATTCCCACCTTGATGGTCACGGTCTGACGCACCGTATTCTGCGTGGCTTCTTCAACCTTGCCGTACTCGAGACCCTTGAGCGATACGGCTCGCTTGACGAGCTTCTCCTCAACGAGTTGGCGCAAGGCAACAAGGCGATCTTCGCTGACAGTGCGCAGCGTGAGCACGAGTTCGTTCTGCTCAATCGACGAGTTGGTGTTTTTGAAGTCGAACCGGTTGGCGACTTCGCGCTGAGCTTGATCGATCGCGTTCCGCACTTCTTGGTGGTCCACTTCGGAGACAATGTCAAAAGTTGGCATGCGCATAGGGTAGCGATTGCGGCTCGCAGGTGCGTGCAGGCGGAGCGGCCGCTACGCTTCGGCCGCACAAACAACACAGTGGGGTCGGTACCCAAGCGGCCAAAGGGAGCAGACTGTAAATCTGCCGGCACAGCCTTCGAAGGTTCGAATCCTTCCCGGCCCACCATTTGATGTCGTCAGACATCTCCAACGATCCGAGCCTGCACTGGGTTCGGATCGTTTCGTTTTTCGGTATCGGTTGTGCCCGCAGCTTCCCCGACAATCGATCGGGCTTGTTGATCTTTTCCGCTCGTAGTCTGGGGAACCTGTGATCTTGATCGATGCCCAGGGGCTGCGCGCTTCTCGACCGAATCGACCGTTGTTCGACGACGTGTCGCTCACGGTCAGCGACGGCGATCGCATCGGCGTCGTCGGGCTCAACGGCTGCGGCAAGAGCACGTTGCTTCGAATCATCAGTGGCGATCTCGACCCAGAGGCTGGCGTGGTGCGGCGCGGCCGCGGTGCTCGCATCGGTGTACTCGCCCAGCAGCCAGTGCTCCCACCGGGCACGGTTCGCGATGCGGTTGGTCACGGCTGGCGCGGCGAAGCAATGCTCGATCGCCTCGGCATGTCAGGGTTGCTCAACTCGCCCACCAACGAGTTGTCAGGTGGTCAACAAAAGCGAGTGGCGCTTGCGGCGCTGCTCGTGCTCGATTGGGAAGCCCTCATTCTCGACGAGCCCACCAACCATCTCGATCTTGATGCGATTGCCTACCTCGAAGAGTGGCTCGCCAATTACAGCGGCGGTTTGCTGCTTGTCACTCACGACCGTCACGTTCTTGATCGAGTCACCAACAAAGTGCTCGAGATCGATCGTGGCCATGCGTATCTACACGTGCCCGCCGGTTGGCACAGCGGTTCTGGTTACGCCGCGTATTTGGCGGCTCGCATCGAACGCGAAGAGCAGGCAGCTACCTCAGAGCAGGCCCGCAAAAACCTTGCCCGCCACGAACTGGCCTGGCTGCGCCGCGGTGCCCCGGCGCGTTCCACAAAGCCAAAGGCTCGCGTCGAAGCCGCGAAAGCTCTTATCGAACGTCGACCCGAGGCCGCCGCCCGTTCCGGCGAACTCGGTCTGTCGCTCGGTAGTCAGCGTCTTGGTTCAAAAGGCGTCGAGCTACACGGGGTTGGCTTCTCGTGGCCGACATCGCAAAGTGATGCCGGTGGTCCCGGAGCACTGGTGCTCAAGCCGTTCGATCACATGCTCGAACCCGGCGATCGGCTCGGCATCGTGGGCCCCAACGGCGCCGGCAAGAGCACCTTGCTCGACCTCATCGCCGAGCGCTTGATGCCTACTCACGGCCACATCGAGCGTGGCCGCACCGTGAAGGTGGGTTACTACGACCAACTTGGCCGCGATCTCGACGTCACTCAACGGGTTCGCGACGCGGTAGCGGGCGACAAGGGTGCGCCCTCGCTCGAAGACTTGGCCCTGATGCGCCAGTTTTGGTTCGACGGCGATGCCCAGTTCGCGCCTATCTCGTTGCTGTCGGGTGGCGAGCGCCGTCGCTTGCAGTTGTTGCTCACGCTCATTGAGCAACCCAACGTGTTGCTTCTCGATGAGCCCACCAACGATCTCGATCTCGACACTCTTCGCGCCCTCGAAGAATTCCTCGACGATTGGCCCGGCATCGTGGTGGTCGTGAGCCACGACCGCGTGTTCCTCGACCGCACGGTCATCGAAGTATTGGCGCTCGACGGCGCCGGAGGTGCTCAGTTGGTCCGTGGTGGCGTTGCCGGTTGGCTCACCCAACGGGCGCAGGCGGCTGCCGCGGCACCGTCTCAGGCTGTTACAGCCACCCCACGCGCCGCTCTAGTTGCCCCATCGTCACCAAAGCCGACCACGGTCAAGAGTCCCAGCACGTTGCGTCGTTTGTTGTCGCAAGCCGAGCGCGCGCTGGCCCAAGCCACCGAGACGTGCCAGCGGCTTGGCAACGAACTCGCCGCAGCGGGCGGTGATCATCAATTGCTGGCTCGCCTCAGCGCCGAGCTCGCCGAGGCCCAAAGCAAGGTCGACGCAGCCGAAGAGTCGTGGCTAGCGCTCGCTGCCGAAGCCGAACTGCAGGGCCTCACGGTCGATTAGGCCAATGCGGCTTGGCCTAGTCGGCCAGCACAATCTGCATCAGTGCCACATCGAGCCAACGGTTGAACTTGCGACCCACCTCTTGCTCAATACCCACGAGATGAAAGCCGCACGAACTGTGCAAGCCCCTACTTGCTGTGCTTGAAGCAGTAATGCGAGCAAACACCGCATGGAATCCCGAGACGCGGGCGATGTTCAGCAGTTCGGTCACGAGCAGCTTGCCGATGCCACGACCTTGATGACCGGTGTGCACATACACGGAGTCTTCGACGCTGGTTCGATATGCGGGTCGTTCTTTGTATGGCGACAGCGACCCGAAGCCCACCACTGCGTTGTCCGAGATCGCCACAATCGCTGCGAAGGCACCCGATCGGTCGCTGAGCCACTGGCGCTGTTCGTCGAGCGACCTAGCGACGAGGTCGAAGGTGGCAACGGTGTGCACCACCTCGTGGTTGTAGATCTCCAAAATCGCTTCGGCATCGGCCAGTGTCGCCAGTCGGATCGAGATGTCACCCACAGAAAAGGCAAGCTAGCGCACAGTTGCCGTGCCACTTGGTTCCACCATGTTGTGCAGTTGGGTGGCGGCTGGCACTGGATCCACCCCCCATGTCTCGAAATCGGACAGAATCGCGTGGTCGTCAGACCGTCGAGGCGCTATGATCGCTCTCCGGTCTCGCTATAGGTGCGCGCCCGCCCTCTTAGCTCAGTAGGTAGAGCAACGCCATGGTAAGGCGTAGGTCGTCGGTTC
>Ga0194057_10000210_pt1 | contig 29568 bp, 24 predicted proteins | sample SepL4415m_MetaG_FD_155474 | JGI IMG/M metagenome (GOLD analysis project Ga0194057, IMG submission 155474) | Anoxic zone freshwater microbial communities from boreal shield lake in IISD Experimental Lakes Area, Ontario, Canada - Sep2016-L442-15m | ecosystem: Environmental > Aquatic > Freshwater... | reverse complement strand
AATCAGAGTATGCCAAAAGGAACTTCTATGATGTTTGGCTTCCAAACCTTTCCCCTAGTCAGGAGTTGCTTAAGAAAGGAAACTCATCGCGAGATGACGCTGGGTGGTCTGTCTTCAAAAAGAGGTTTGGCTCCGAGATGAAGAGACCCGAGGCAAGTAAGGTCTTGGACCTGCTGGCTGCACTCTCTCATCTGACAGACATTTCCCTCGGGTGCTACTGCGAAGATGAAAATAGATGCCACAGGTCCGTTCTCAGAGAACTGTTTATGGAGCGAGGGGCCATTCTGATTGGTTAAGCGAAGGAATGTGACCGCCTTAACCTCCTGATCAAAGATTGACCGGGAAAGGCATTGGCTTGACCAAATCTCCTCTATCAGGATCGGCATGTTATAGGTGGCGTGATTTTTAACCGTTGCACCTTCCGTGGCAGTTTTCAAGCGCCCTTTATAATTTTGAGGTTCATATGAAAAAAGCGATTCTATTTTTGAGCTGTACGTTATTGTTTGCTAATCCTGCATTATCAGGTACAAAGTGCTTCTTAGCGACGGAAAATGATAAGGTCATTACTCAAGAAGGCGATTGTAAGAACCGCCATGTCTGCTGTTCAACGTTTAAGATGGCTCTGTTGAACTTAAACGTTGATTAGCCTCCAGTCATACAGTATACGATTAGACAACTGGAGGACTCATGAGACAAGAAGAATTCGATCGTTTGCTTGCCAACCTTGACGATCTATTAGCAGGGCAGAAGGCCATTGTCCGTAAGGTCATCGATGAGCAACAAGACCTTGAGAAAGTTGTCTTCATTATTGAGTCTCGCATTTTAGAGCATCCTGTCTGCCCTCGCTGCCAATCCAACAATGTGAAGAGATGGGGCAGATCCAACAACCTTCAGAGATTCAGATGCTATTCCTGCGGCAAGACCTTCAATCCTCTCACCGGCACCCCATTAGCTCGCCTCCGGAACAAGGACCGGTGGCTGACCATGGCCAGTGCGCTCAAACAGGGGCTTCCTCTTCGAAGGACGGCGGATGAGTGCAATGTGTCTCTCCCCACAGCCTTTCTTTGGCGGCACCGCTTCCTCAAGGCAGCATCCCTCGACAAGCCGGACAATTTCGTGGCATTGCCGAAGCTGACGAAACCTACTTCCTTGAGTCTTTCAAAGGGAGCCACAGCCTCCCTAGGCCCCCAGCGTGGCATAGTTGCCTCTGAGACTCCCGGATCACCAAGCTACTGGATATTCCCGGTCAAATCAATCGGTGACATGACGACTGAAGAAATTGTTCGAACACTCGTTGAAGCTGAAAAGGTGTTTGCCTTTGGTCCACGATCCTTCGGACGGAGACGCCTCAGATCGGGCGATTGGATGTGCTTTTATGCTTCCCGAAAGGGAGTGATTGCACATGCACAGGTGGCATCGGAACCGATTCAAAATCCACTTTCTAAGGTCCTTGACCCTCTGAGTTACCCGTGGACTTTCTCAGTCAAGAAAGTGGTGCTATATCCAGAAAAGCCCGTACCACTTAATCCAGATACAAGGTCTCGACTGGATGCGTTCAAAAATCGTAATCCGGATACCGTAAAATGGTGGAACTGGTTTGTGAAGAACCCTCATAAAATCTCGGAGCATGATTTCAAAGTTTTAACCAGAAGTTGAATAGCTGGGTCTGGGTAAATTGGACAATTACATAACTGGGTGGGCTGATCTCAACTAAGTGAAGAGAAGGGAGCAGCGTACATGGTAAAGAGACCAGAAGGCAGTGGAGATTTCGCGTACTTTCTCTGAAAAGGTAAAGGTTCGTCCCCTTCTTGGCTCTGGGGGTTAGGATTAGGACTTTTATCATCCACGGGTTTCGGCGATGCCGTGTCATGATACGGGGAATTATACCTCCGAGAGAGTAAAATACAACTAGGCGCTTTTCAGGGGCTTTTTGGTTGATTGTGCTTGCCAGGTTCCTTTCGGCTCCTGTATCATTGGGTTGAGCTATGCGACGCCTGCGGGTGTTTTGAATCCGAGATCACAAATTGATCCAAAACCCATAGTGAGAAGAAATATCACATGACTAGTGAACGAGGCTGTGAGGGAAGTCCTCCTTTGATCACCAGGGGCCGTCAGAAGAAGGGTTTCCAATGGAATACTCGTGCCCGTGTGTTCGGAATTCCTCTGGTAAGTGTGGCCTTCGGAACCGATGAAAAGGGAAAGACTCGAGTGGCAAAAGGGTTTGTCGCTGTGGGACAATTTGGATTCGGGGTAATCACTATTGCCCAATTCGGAGTGGGGATACTCTTCGGCATCGGGCAAGTCACGATCGGGTTGGTAGCGGTAGGTCAGCTTGCCTTGGGCCTTCTCGTAGGGGTTGGTCAGTTTGCCGGAGGGACGTTCGCTATTGGGCAATTGGTAGCCGGTGTATATGGCATGGGGCAGTTGGGGTGGGCAACCTACCTCTGGTCTGAAAGCACCAAAGACATGGAAGCGATAGCTATGTTCTACACAATCAAAATGAGAGTAATGCAGGAATACGTGTCGTTATCACTAATTGCCAAGTGGGGCATTGACGCGTGTCGAGATTTGCTCACCTCATTGCGGCGCTAATAAGTAAATCTGCTACACTCCGATCCTAACAGAAATACTGGTGTTTAGCGCTGTCTTAATTGCCGCTTATCTTGTAATGTGGTCGGACGATAGAAAAAAAAGACTGACGGTCTGGTATTCTTGAGTTGCAATAGTTTTATTGATTTTACCCACACTCAGGCACACAATTCACCGGAAAACGCATTCACCAGAAGCTCGCACAGCGATTTTCGCCCTGAGGCAAGACTATGACATAGGCGAAATCATGCACCGGCTTACAGTGCGTCAGTGATTATATGGCTTAAATACATTGCTTTGGAGGATAAAGAGGAACCCCTGCAAGGCATGTCCGGCAAAACGTAGCACGGTGGGCAGGTTTTCGTTGAATGTTGGGCAGGGGTCTGATAATGCCCTTTCAGCCGGGTGATTACACCCCCGCACAATTTCGGACAAGAACTGCTGCCAGGTCCGAATCAAACGAAATCATTGCGCGGAAAAACGTGAAGGAGGATCTCAATGACAAAGATTCTTGTTTGCTGTCTTATGTTTAGCACTGTAGTCCTTGCTCAGGTTGCTCTTTGTGGTGAAGCGAAGGAGACAGTCGCCACTGCCGATGCGCCCAAAGCCATAGGGCCGTATTCTCAGGCTATTAAGTATGGGAATCTGGTGTTTGTCTCGGGCCAAATCGCTATTGATCCCAAGAGTGGGAACCTCTCAACGGGTTCCATCGAAGAACAAACCAAACTCGTTTTGGAAAACCTCAAGGCTGTCGTAGAAGCAAGCGGCGTGACCCTGAAAGATGTTCTGAAGACCACCTGCTTTTTGAAAAACATGGGTGACTTTGCGAAATTCAACGAAGTTTACGCCACCTACTTTGGAGAGAGTCTTCCAGCCCGAGAAACCGTTGAGGTGGCGAGGTTGCCGCGGGACGTCCTGGTAGAAGTGTCCTGTATCTGCGGGAAATAGTGGCATCTTTCCTTATCTGCGTACGTGAGGCCGGGACGGAAGGGAGAAACCCTTGTTCCTTCTGGGGCTAGTTGATTGTTTGATTATCTTGCCCCGAGTCCTGGCCAATAGATCTTTGGCGAGTTCTAATCCCTGATCGACTGCCTTCTGATACCAAAAAGCGGCCGTCTCGAAGTCCACGGGCACGCCCCTACCCCACTCATACGCCGCGCCGAGATGCAACTGTGCTTGGGATTGTAACAGCTCATTTGAGCTATCTGTAGCATAACCCTTGCGATATCCGCTCTTTAGATTTGCTATCTCCGTAGTGACGCAGCCAACTTGTATCGGAGCCTGGATACAGAGCCATACAAAAATGTATCTTTTCTAGTCTCCGTTGCTTCACCCGCTCATGAAGATGACCAGCGCCAGGGTGGATTATCTCTATGATGTTATAGATTCAGCTTATGATGCCGCATCGATCTGCGAAGTTAGCAGGAGCCTTGGGCATGTGCCACCTGAAAGCGTTGGCGGCAAGAGTCACAAGAAAGCTATTGTCAACTTGGATAATATACAAGATGATTCATTTAAGGCACCTACTGGAGCATGCCGTGACGCTGGTATGCGTCGGTTACGGAAAGACAGACCAGATTTACTAGAGGAGGCGAAAAGACGTGGCAGTTTCAATTGGGTCTTTTATCATGGACATCGTCTGCTTCTGGACAGGAGAGATTCTTCTCGTCATCTTCACTGGTGGACGACATCAATTCATACCTTGGAATAAACCACCAGAGCCTGGAACACGAGTAACATCTGAAAAAGGGAGTACGTGGGTCGGGTATATCTTCTGGGTATCTATACTTGGCGTTGTTTTCTACTTGGTCTCCTCTCGAAACTAACCCTATTTGATACCATTTTGCTCAATAGAAAGAGTGAATGGAACAAGAATGGTAGAATTAAAAGATTTGGCCGGTTCCACACAACACAAAATTGTGCCGGGGCAATGACTCGTGTGCAATGACAATTCCTCTATTCAAGAGCAGCTCTACTACTTATATCGCAGTCCAATTTTCCCAGACCAGCTTTGCCCTTGGTAGTTTGATTTAATGGATAACTGGCCGGGATCGATCCGCTCTACGCCACCTATCCCATTCGCTCATTCCCCTCGGATATCACCATTCAAGGAGAGTCTGCTCTGATTCTAGAAGAGCTGGCCAGATCTATGGCCAACCTCCCGGCACGGAAAGTTTCCTCGATCGACGCTCGAAAGCGACTCCTCCGATCCAAACACGAACATCTGGTGAAAAAATGGGAGACCGAGTCGCTGCAAGGAGCCCATGCTAAACCCCTCGACTTCAGATGGGTATCGCAATGTGTAGGGGAAGTCCTGGTGCCACAGAATTTTTCTGTCCGGATAACATATTAATATAAAATCATTTTAAAAAAACCACTTTAGAAGATGAATCTAATACGTATGTTCGTACAGACATGGGCGATAACCAAGTAGAGTAGGTCTTGATCCTCTGCATCCCATGCCCCGGACGTGCGCACCCACAACCAACGCATAGAAACCATATTTGTTTGGACATTTGACCTGCGGTACATTCCATTGTACGTTACCAGGCGGACCATAGAACGATTCCAAGAAATCTAATGAGGAGTGAGACAGTATGAAATTTCGGATGCTGACAGTAGGTGTGGTCTGTGTTGTTTTCGCCATGGGTTTTGGCCTATCCGCTTTTGGCCAGGAGTTGAAGCCTATTCAACTACCCGAGCCCAGACTGGACACAAGTAAATCTCTGGCACAGGCGCTCAAAGACAGGAAAACCATACGCGAATACGCTCTTGACAACCTTCCAGAACAAACACTCTCAAATCTGCTTTGGGCTGCATGGGGCATAAACCGCCCGGATTCGGGCAGACGGACCGCACCGTCCGCAATAAATTGGCAGGAGATTGATGTCTATGTGGCGACCACTCAGGGAATGTATCTTTATGATCCGAAGGGAAATGCTCTGATCCCAGTCGTTTCAGGAGACATTCGTGCACTGACCTACACACAAGTAGATCGGTTCAAGGATGCGCCTTTAAATCTTGTCTACGTCGCCGATTTGGAGAAAACGGGTCAAGGAGAAGAAGCGACCAAGATGCTTCTGGTCGCAATGGATACCGGTTTCGTCGCCGAGAATGTCTACCTCTATTGTGCATCTGAGGGATTGGCTACGGCCTATCGAGTTTCAATAGACAAACCAAAATTGGCAGAGGCCATAAAATTACGACCAACTCAAAGGATAATGGGCGCTCAGAGTATAGGACTTCCCAAGGTCAAATAGTTCAAGTACTCAATATTTTGTTCGAAAATTCTTTTGAGTCATCGCCGTTGTGCGATGCCAACGTCGTCAGGGCTTAGACCTAGCATCTTGGCCCGTATGCCACAGAAACCAGTTTCGCTTGCGAGGAGAATAGGGAATGGTCGAACTCATCATAAACGGTAAGAATTATGGCGTTGACATGGAACCTAGCGCTAATTTGCTATGGGTAATCAGAGAACACCTCAAATTGGTGGGCACCAAGTACGGATGTGGTGAGGGAGTTTGCGGCGCGTGCACTATCCTTTTGGATGGTGAAGCATCTCGTTCTTGTCAGCTTACTCTCGGAGATGCCCGCGGGAAGTCCATTACCACCATTGAGGGCATCCCGCAGAACCATCCCGTCAAAAAGGCTTGGATTTCAGAGCAAGTTCCCCAATGCGGATACTGCCAATCCGGCCAAATTATGGAGGCAGTAGCGCTTCTCTCCAAGAATTCCCGTCCCTCCCATGATGAAATCGTGCAGGCTATGGATGACATTTTGTGCAGGTGTGGTACATATCCCCGCATATTGAGTGCTATCAAGAAGGCTGCTGGCACAGGAGGCTCCCGATGAACAGGCCTATGGAACGTCGAGAATTCTTGAAGGTATCTGTTTCTGGGGCAGGTCTGGTGGTTGCCGTCAGTTTTTTTGGCGGTTCCTCGATCGCTGTTTCTTCTGGCGTGGAGGAAAAGGCCGGAAACGCTGGAAAGCCATGGGTCCCCAACGCCTGGATCAGGATAACACCCGACAATGTGGTAACAGTGCTCATGAACAAGTCTGAGATGGGGCAGGGTACGTGGACCGCCCTTGCCATGGTTGTGGCCGAAGAACTGGAATCAGACTGGAAGGACATACGGGTGGAGGCATCTCCTGTCAGAGATGAATACAAAGATCCCGTGTTTGGTATGCAAATTACTGGCGGTAGTACCGGTGTTCGACACATGTACGACCCCATGCGTCGGGCAGGGGCAACTGCCCGGGAGATGCTGATACAGGCAGCAGCCAGCGAGTGGAACGTTCCCTCGGGTGAATGCAGGGCTGATAAAGGAAGAGTTATTCATGAAAAAACAGGCAAGAGCCTGACCTATGGCGAGCTTTGCGTGAAAGCGTCCCAGGTTTCTACGCCCCAGGATGTACCGCTCAAGCCGCGAGACAAGTTCCGTCTCATTGGCAAGTCCATGCCGAGACTCGACATACCGGATAAGGTAGATGGAAAAGGCGTCTTCGGCACTGATATCTTTGTTCCAGGTATGCTTTACTCGGCCCTGGAAAGGCCTCCCGCCTACGGAGCCCGGCTCCTCTCCTTTGACCAGCAGGCGGCAGAAAAGATTTCCGGAGTGCAAAAGGTAGTCACGATCCCCGACGGTGTAGCAGTGGTTGCCAACACCATAGAAGCCGCCTGGAAGGGCCGGCCTGCCCTAAAAGCGGTATGGGACGCGGGGTCCCTCCCGAACCTCGATGACGCGGCCCTCGAACGGATTCTCTCGGAACACATGGAAAAGAAAGGGCTCGTCGCAAAGAATGTGGGAGACGTGGAAGAGGCTTTGAAGAACGCTATTCACCGCATGAAAGCAGTATACTCAATACCCTATGTAGCCCATGCAGCAATAGAACCACAGAATTGCACGGCGGATGTACGAAAAGACGCGTGTGAGATTTGGTGTCCCACCCAGTTCCAGACGGCTGTTCTTCAAGTCGCAATGAAAGAGACCGGCCTGCCAGCGGAAAAGATAGTTATCCACACCACTCACCTCGGTGGCGGATTTGGCGGCAAGGCAGAAGTCAAAGTGGTGGAGGAAGCGGTTCGGATTTCCAAGGCCGTGGGCAAACCGGTCAAGCATATCTGGTCAAGACAGGAAGACTTCAGGAATGATTTCTACCGTCCGGGAAGCCTACACAGAATGGAGGCGGGCCTGGACCGGGAAGGTCGCCTGGTCGCCTGGCAACACAAAGTAGTGGTCTCACCAATCATGGAACGGATTTTGCCCTGGATGGTGAAAGATGGAATAGAGCCTACAGCCGTGGATGCGATTTGTGATATGGAGTATTCTCCACCCAACCTGTCTGTGGAGTATGTGCGCCTCGGCCTACCGATTCCCGTAGGTTTCTGGAGGTCTGTGGGCAATTCCAGCAATCCATTTGCAGTGGAATCCTTTGTAGATGAGCTGGCCCATGCCGCGGGGAAGGACCCGCTGGAATTCCGCCTTAACATGTTGAGAGAGAACCCCCGAGCTGCAGGAGTGTTGAAAAAGGTTGCGGAAGCTGGAGATTGGGGAAAGCCTTTACCCGCGGGCTCTGGCCGGGGAATTGCCCAGCGCTTCTGCTTTGGGAGTTTTGCCGCTCAACTAGCTGAGGTGTCCGTTGACATGGAGACCGGGGTGATCAAGATTCGCCGTATGGTTGCAGCCATTGACCCTGGCCAGGTGGTCAATCCGGACAGTGTCGTGGCCCAGATCGAGGGCGCGACCATTATGGGGCTTTCTACCGCGCTAAAGGAAAGAGTATCCTTTGGAAAGGGTGGCGTGGCCACTTCCAATTTCAGTGACTACCCAATCCTCACCATGGCGGAAGTCCCTGAGATAGAAGTCCACATCATCACAAACAACGAAAAGATGGGTGGCATTGGGGAACCTGGTGTGCCTCCGGTAGCTCCGGCTGTTGCAAATGCCGTGTTTGCCGCAACCGGAATACGCCTGAGAAGTCTTCCGTTGTCACAAGACAAGCTGAAGAAGGCCTTGGCCAATTCCGACCACAGTGCCGAAGCCTGAATTCAGAATTAGGAGAATTTCATGAACAAGAATCCTTCGCGTCGCGATTTTCTGAAGTCCGGGTTGGCAGCCTCAGCCATCCTCATGGTAGGAACGAAGGCCACGAGGGCGAGTCAAGGGCCTCAACTGTTTGAGAAAAGCTCAATCGGGTCCTTGGAACTGCCCAATCGGTTCATCAAATCGTCGACTTGGAGCGGTACAGGAGACAAGAAGGGTTACATAACCGATCGTGCCCTCACGTTCCACAACGAAGTGGCGCGGGATGGTGTCGGTCTGATCCTTACCGGTAATCAGATTGTCATGTCCAATGGAATAAGTCTGCCCTATTCTATTGGGAACTACGACGACAGTCAGGCGGAAGGGTTGAAAAAGCTCGCCGAATCTATTCATAAAGAAGGATGCAAAGTAGTTGTCCAAATATCCCACTCGCTTGCACGATCGAATCCCAAGCTCTTCATCGCAGAGGATGACGAACTGTGGGGCGTATCGGCAGTGTCGTATTCCCCAGACTCTCCGGTTCCCAAAGAGATGACGCAAAGGGACATTACCCGACTCGTGGAAGCCTACGCCGCCGCAGCCTTACGATCATCCAAGTGTGGTTTCGACGGAGTCATGCTTCATGGTGCCCACGGGTATGGTCTTAATCAGTTTCTGTCTCCTGCATGGAACAGGCGTGGCGATTCATACGGTGGGAGTCTCCAGAACCGGTATAGGGTAGTCGGAGAGATTCTGGAAGCAATCAAAGGCTCAGTGGATCCTAAGTTTCCCATACTGTTCAAGCTCAGTGCCCAAGATTTTGTCGATAAAGGGCTTGAACCACCGGAAACATTGGAGATTGCGCGACGGCTGCAAGATGACGGGATTGCTGCTATCCAAGTGAGTGCTTGCTGCTCGGTTTCCGGTAAGGATAAACACTGTCCCAAGACGGAAATTCTCGAAGAGAAAGACGAAGGCTATCTGTTGGATTTCTCTCAGTACGTTAAAGAAGCCTTACGAATTCCCGTCATTGCTGTTGGCGGTGTGCGATCTCTCTCAACCGCCGAGAAGGTCCTAAAGGACGGAAAAGCAGACTATATCTCTCTGGCACGGCCTTTGATCCGCGAACCAAATTTAATTAATCGATGGAAAAGTGGAAACACTGCCAAAGCCAAGTGCATATCGTGTAATGGCTGTTTCGAGACAGGCATGCAGGGTCTGGGAATTTCATGCAAGATCGAAAGGATGCTCAAAGAGAATAAACAGGAGTCATGAGAAAAAACGGTGGGCTCCGCGACTGCGTCGGAGCCTGTCATCCCGCAGAGGAACCCATAATTTCAATGTAGTTCTGATTCTTTGTCAGCTTTCAAATCTGGCTGCAGCCTGCCCGTAAGGACAAGTATGCCTGATTGTAGAGGCCGATTGAGAAGTGCGGCACCTGTTGCATGATTAGTTGTCTTTGTTGTTAGGTGTTAAGGTTTTCCTCCTTTCAGGTTCCAGCTTGTATGTGGTCGGAGTGCGGGCGGGTCTTCCCTGGCTTGCTTGAGTCGATAGCTTTGACCGTTGGCTTCGAGCATGTGGATTCTATGGGTAAGGCTGTCGAGGCGAGCCCCGGTGAGACGCTCATCTATCATGGGGCATTGGTTCAGGCGAAAGCAGGCCTCGCTGAGGAGATTCCCGTAGGGGTGGCTCGGTTATCATTGCCGAATTAATGATCTTCTAGGTCTCTGAACCTCAGTGACGAATGTCCAACTAGATTCAATAAGTAGCCTCCGTTTCAGACGGCGCACAAGTCACCGGGGGTGGGTCGCGGTGCAAGGGGCTCGATACCCCGAAAACCTAGAACAAATGACCGGTCGCTGAGCATTCGTGTCAGCTCATTTCTGTGCGGATGTTGGTATTTTAGGAAGCGCTAATTGGAGGTGTAGACATGCTGTATGGCGCTATGAATTTCCCTGTGAGAACGGTGCTTCAAGAATTGGAAGAGATTGCGATCCAGGGTTTTGATTATGTTGAATTGACTATGGATCCGCCTCAATCACACCACTCCTCACTAAAACGACAACGAAAAGAACTCTTGACCGCCCTGCAAAACAGCCAAATGCTAGTGATTTGTCATTTGCCGACTTTCGTGAGCATTGCTGATCTGACGGAAAGTATTCGGCTCGCATCCCTCAGAGAGGTCTTGGAATCGCTCGATGTCGCCTCCGAGTTCAGCCCTTTGAAAGTGGTTTTACACCCTCCCTATGTAACAGGACTCGGGATGTTTGTTTACGAACAAGCCAAGGAGTACGGTTTGGATAGCCTGTCGGCAATTGTTGAAAAGGCGAACCATCTTGGGCTGATGCTGTGTATGGAAAATATGTTCGCAAAAAATCACCTGCTGGTGGCACCTGACGATTTCGAAGAGATTTTCAAGCTTTTCCCCAGCCTAAAATTCACTTTGGACACTGGCCATGCGAATATCAGAAGCAATGGCGGGAAAAGGCTATTTGAGTTGATTACTCGATTCAAAGACCGTTTAGCCCATGTCCACGTGAGTGACAATTTCGGCAAAGAGGATAATCATTTGCCCATAGGAACAGGAACCGTGGATTTTTCACGAGTTGCGAAATCTCTGAAGAATATCGTTTATGACAGTACCGTTACATTCGAAATATTCTCGAGAGATCGCAATTACCTGAGAATAAGCCGTGAAAAATTCGTATCAATGGTTGAGACGTGAAGCAAGACGCCGCTAATGAAGGCGTTAACTCACTACACGAGGAACATGGGATTGACCTGCCCGTGGCAACTGGTCCAGATTTTGTTTCGTTTGGTGGGGATCTGAGTTGAAGTGGTAATCAGGATGCCGACTTCTGGGAATGAGTGACCGAGACATCTGCTCTCGCAAGTGGCAACATGCCCATTACTCAACCTATTTCATCCAGAGGCTATGAATGCTATGGCGACCTGGCAAGTTTACTAATGCTGAGGTCATTGCATGACGGTAAGGAGACATAGCATATGTCTACAAAACGGGAACAGTCGAGTATCAGTGCCGATTCACAACCGGGTCCCCTTGTAGGATATGTTCTCGTGTTGACCGCTACGGCAATTTGGTCAGGTAACTTCATCGTTGCACGAATTCTTTCTGATTCAGTACCACCTGTCACACTAGCATTTTTGCGTTGGGCAACCGCCGTGGTGGTGGTATTGCCCTTTGGCATAAGGCCCATTTGCCGTGATTTTAAGGTCATACGCACCCATTTGGGCTATCTTTCCCTCACGGCGTTTCTCGTGGTCACAGTATTTAATACGCTCATTTATATTGCCGCTCACACCTCGAAGGCCGTAAACCTGTCGCTGATCGCTGTCTCTTCACCTATATTCATAGTGTTGTTTGCGCGCTTGTTCCTCAAAGATCCTTTCACTCCTAGCAGAATTGTCGGACTTATTGCGGCCACTTCTGGGGTCGTCCTCCTTGTCACAGAAGGTGAACTGCCTCGAGTCATAGGTCTCACCTTTTTGGAGGGCGATGTATGGATGATCCTGGCAGCAGCAATTTTCGGAGCCTATAGCATTCTCGCTCGCATTAAGCCGGTAGGCCTGAGTTCAATAGCTTTCTTATGTTCCACCTTTGTCCTTGGGCTGCTATTCCTGGTACCCTGGGTAATATGGGAACTGCGAAACGTGGACACCATCAACCTCTCTTCAACCGCAATAGCAGCCATCGTATATCTGGGTGTTGGCCCGTCATTGCTTGCTTTCCTCTGTTGGAACAAAGCAATCATGCTTATTGGTCCTGTTCGTTCGGCGTTTGTATATTATTCACTTCCCGTTTTCAGCGGTGCTGAAGCCCTGGTGCTACTGGATGAGCCTGTTCGCTTTATCCATGTCCTCAGTGGCGTCCTCATTCTGCTAGGGGTCATTGTTGCTACCCGGGAGTAGACTAGTGATATCCTATCGTAGTACGGATGGCAATACGAACTATATATAATGATAACGGGGATATAGACGGTAAGCCTGCCCTCCCACGGCGGAGACAGGGGTTCGAAACCCCTTGGGACGGCAAAGCAAGACATACACATGAATCGGCACTCAGACCTCTTCCAGCGTTGAGCAACGCCGCACTGGTGTAAGTCCGTTGTTTATGCAATCGGATTCTCACTTTTTCCCCGACAACCATATTTATGTCTCCCCATGCTCGACGGTCATCAAGTTGATGGCCTTTGTCAGCTCTTCGTCGCTGATGGCTCCGGCACGTTAACGGGCTGTAGGCCTAGAGGGTGTGCATTCTTGCCCCCGTCTTGTTGGGCATCGGCGAACCCGGCCGGCGTTCTTCGACGCGAGGGGAACTTTGCCCTCGCTTTTGTGTTAGAATGAAGCTGGAGCAACGAAAAAAAGGCCATACAGAAACGAAGACAACAATGGCTCATCAACAGTAGAAAACCAACAACCTTTTTCTCTGAGAATGTCAGAAGACGGTACAATGAGTCCCCATCTTACCAAACCAATACTCTTGATGCTTCTCTTGGTGCTCTACTCCGTATCCATTGCATGGGGACAGGCCGCCGGGGATGCTCAGGCGCTTTACGACGAGGGTGAGGAACTCTTCACCAAGGCTTCGTCGAGAGGGGACATGGAAAAGGCCCTCCAGAAGTTTGAACTTGCATTGGCCGAATGTCAGAAGACGGGAAAGGAGAATGGTGAATCCTGGTGCCTCGGATATATCGGACTGATTTATGATCATCTAAGTGAGTACCACAAGGCTCTGGATTACTTTGAGAAATCGTTGGAGATTTCAAGGAGACTCGGTGACCTTCAGTACGAGGGCGTCACCCTGACCAACATCGGGGCGGTCTACGCATCCTGGAGTCAGTATGCCAAGGCCCTAGAGTACTACGAGAAGTCGTTGGAAATACGAAGGAAGGTTGGTGATGGTCAGGGCGAGGGCGTGGTCCTGAACAATATCGGGGTGGTCTATGAATCCTGGGGTCAGCCTGAAAAGGCTCTAGATTACTACGAGAAGTCGTTGGAGATTTCAAAGAGGGTCGGTGATTTGAGTACTGAGGGCGTGACGCTGAACCGCATGGGGAGTGTCTTTCGATTGCTGGGTCAGTATAACAAGGCTCTGGACTACCTCGACAAATCGTTAGAGATTGCGAGGAAGCTCGGCGATGATCGGAGTCAGGGCTTGGCCTTGAACCACATCGGGCTGGTGTATGGTACCTTGGGACAGTATGCCAAGGCCCTGGAGTACGATGAGAAGTCGCTGGAGATTGCGAGAAAGCTCGGCGATGTGAGGACCGAGGGAGCGACCTTGAGCAACATCGGGGTTGTGTATGGCACCTTGGGACAGTATGCCAAGGCCCTGGAGTACTACGAGAAGTCGTTAGAGATTAAGAGGAAGATCGGAGATGTCAGTGGCGAGGGCGTGACCCTGAATAACATAGGGCTGGTGTATGTTTCCTGGAGTCAATACGCCAAGGCCCTGGAGTACTACGAGAAGTCGTTAGGGATTCGAATAAAGATCGGTGACGTCCCGGGCGAAGGCGTGACCCTGAACAACATCGGAGAGGTGTATCGCTCCTGGGGCCAATATGCAAAGGCAGTGGAATACTACGAGAAGTCGTTAGAGATTCGAAGGAAGGTAGGGGATATTCAGGGCGACGGGGTGACCCTGAACAACATAGGGCTGGTGTATCAATCCTGGGGCCAATATGAAAAGGCCGTTGAATACTACGAGAACTCATTGGGGTTCATGGGCAAGCTTGGTGATGTTCGGGGCGAGGGCGTGGCTCTGAATAACATGGGACTGGTGTATCGAGCATGGGGCCAGTATACCAAGGCCGTGGAGTACTACGAGAAATCATTAGGGATCATGGGCAAGCTTGGTGATGTTCGGGGTGAGGGTGTGGCCCTTCAGAACATTGCCCTGATATACATGGCCATCAACAAATATGATGAGGCCCTGGCGGACCTCAAGAAAGCTGCGGACATCTACACCCGTATTGGGGTCTCCATCAGCGGGGTCAATGACTTAATTGGCCAAGTCTACTTGGAGATGGGTGATATTGCCACGGCCGAGCCGTACATCAGAGAAGCGAATTATGATTCCTCGATTGGCCGCTTGTGTCTCTTGAAATCAGACTTCCCCGAAGCCAAAAACCGATACGAAAAACTCCTAGAGTGGGCTGAGACTAACCGAAACGTAGACAATCTCTTCACTGCATACACCGGTCTCGGCATGGCTCTCGAGGGAATGGGAGATAATGCGGGCGCAGCGGAATATTTTCGTAAGGCCATTGACCTCACGGAGGACATACGTTCTGGTCTGTCCCCATCGGAAAGAGCCGAATTCTATAACGTCAAAGTACAAGGTTTTTACAGGACGGCTCCGTACGAGGGGCTTGCCAGGGTTCTTATCAAACTGAATAAACCTCCAGAGGCGTTTCAACAGTCGGAATATACCAAGGCCAGGATGTTTGCCGAGGGTCTGTCAAAGAGAGCAGAAGGCTCGGTTCCTCAAATACCAATTGATGTCCTTGACACAGATTCCCAACTCAGTGAGCAACTCGCTGCACTGATGAAGAACCTTCAAAAAGCATACGAGAAAGATAACAAGGAGGCCATTGCTGTCCTTGAGCCGCAGGTGAAGCAAGCCAAAGGCAAACTCGCTGCCCATGTCGATATGCTCCGAAGAGATTGTCCTCTCTTTGCTTCGACCAAATATCCCAAACCAATGGGTCTAGAACAGACCGCTTTAAAAGATGATGAGTGGGTTTTGGCTTATCATGTGACCGACTCAGGTATTATCATCTACCTGACCAAAGGTAAGCATCTCATCAAGGGGTTGTTCAAACCCGTTGCCGAAAAGAAAGTCGATGAACTGGTCCACAATTTCCGTCAACCCCTGGAAGTTGGTCCGAAGGATTCTCCTGAAAACAAACTTGCGTCGTTCGACTTTAACTCCGGTAAGCGGCTATCAGAGCTTCTTCTTGCAGATATGCTTCCCGAGCTGCCTAGAGGTGCCCCTGTAATTATCATCCCTGATGGTCCTCTCGGTATGCTCCCTTTTGAGATGCTCGTACTGAATGACAAGGGTACTATAAAGACCGACAAGAGCATTCCCTACATCTCAGATGCTGAGTTCTTTGGGGACAGAAACCTTATCTCATATTATCAGTCTATTACTGCACTCACACTGGCTAGAATGCATGCAAAGCCAAGGAGTGTAGAGAAAGGTTTGCTTGTCATGGCTGACCCTGTCTTTCTGGAAAATGACAAGCGGATGGAAGCAGTTCCGCAGAAAAATGCTCCGACCGGTGTGCTAGCCTCACTCCTCAGGCAATTAAATCTGATGGCAGCTAAGAATAATGAGCAAATAGGAGGCCTTCATTTCTCTCGGCTTGCCCTCACGTCCGACCTGGCGAAGTCCTTAGCTGAGATTCAGAAGGATTCAGACGTATACACTGGCTTGGATGCGAGCAAAAGCAACTTCTTAGATAATATCAGTCCGTCACTGAACCGTTACGATAAAATCGTATTCGCTACCCATGGTTACTTCGGCAAGGATTTACCAGGAATCATGGAACCTGTCTTGGTCCTCACTCTTGTTCCTCCAGGGACTGACGGTTTTCTACGAATGACTGAGGTGCTTGGTTTAAATATGAATGCTGACATAGTGGCCCTTACCGCATGTCAGACTGGTGTGGGAAAAAGAGTATCAGGGGAAGGCACCATGGGAATGGGCCGGGCTTTTCAGTATGCTGGTGCCAAAAGCGTGTTGATGAGTTTGTGGTCCGTATCTGAGTTAACATCGGTAAATCTGGTGAAAGATTTCTTTCGATATTTGAAAGAAGGCAAGAACAAATTGGAGGCGCTTGCTTTGGCTCGGAAGAAGGTCCGAAGTAAAGGATATGACCATCCTTTCTTCTGGGCACCGTTTATTCTGGTGGGGGAAGTGAATTAGGAGCGAGTTCTGCCGATAGGGCTAGAGACTAAATTACAGAGATAGCTCAGGAGCGTCACTGTTTTCTTGTCATGCAGTCGGACAAAGGAATGCCAGTAGGAGAATAGGTAACTTCTCAATATCTCCGGGAGCGTTTCCCACCATAGAGGATGGAGTCCCTTCGGTTCTCTCGGTGGAGAGATAGGTCCAATCGGCTGATGGCAACGGTGAATTATGAGCAATTGTTTTTAATGGCCGGGAGGTTCTATCGCTATGTGATTGGAATCCTGGGAGTTGTGCTCATCCACCTGGGGTTCGTCTTGCTGCAGGGAGGACTGGTCTTTCTTCATGTGCTCAAACATTAACCCAGTCGCGTATTCCCCTGTTGACTGCTGCGACCCGATTTTCCGGTAGGTGTGGATCAACTCCGTTACTTTGTCCCTAAATTTGTGCTTGAATGAATCCTTGGCCGACCCCGCCGGATTCTCACTTTTTCCCTGACAACCATATTTCAGTCTCCCCGTGCTCAAAGGTCATAAAGTTGATGGCCTTTCTCAATTCCTCGTCGCTGACAGCTCCGTATCTCTCTCGTACATTGCTCGTCTTGTCAGCGTGGCCGAGAATGGCCCCACGGATCTCAGGCTCCATTCCGGATCTACGGGCGTTGGTTTTCCATGTGTGGCCGAGGGCCATCGAGAACCTTTTACTTGACCGGAGGCGTTCGGCGAGGTACGCTCAGAAACAGGAAAATACAGGCTTTTTCAACAACGTGACGACGGTTTAGCGCTTGCCGGTTGCTTGGAGACGAGATGCAGGGCCTTCGAGGCCCAGGGAACCTTCCTCTGACCCACACTGGCACAAGACGCCCGAAATGGCATGACCGTTGCAGAATTCCGGTGGATGGGGAAACACATGGTTACAAGTATCGACAGTGCTGCATTATTAACTCCATTTGATCTACATGGGCTCTCATTAAAAAATAGGGTCGTTATGTCGCCGCTCACCCGGTCACGGGCAGGTGAGCAGCGGCTGCCCAATGCGTTGATGGCGGAGTATTATGCTCAAAGAAGCTCCGCTGGTTTGATCATTAGCGAGGCCGCGGTCGTGTCGAAACAGGGTATTGGCTGGCTGAACAGTCCGGGGATCTATTCGGACGAGCAGGCCGAAGCCTGGAAGCAAGTGGTGGATGCGGTTCACAGCAAGGGAACACCGATGTTTCTCCAGCTTTGGCATTGCGGACGGGCTTCCCACAGGGCTTTTCACCAGAACGAGGAACTTCCGGTAGCACCCTCGGCCATCAAGATTAATGGCGACTACAGTCACACGCCCAACGGCAAGCAGCCGTACGAATCACCGCGAGCGCTGGAAACGGATGAGATACCGGCCATTGTGGAGGACTATCGACGAGCAGCCCAGCGTGCGAAAGCCGCAGGGTTTGACGGGGTGGAATTGCACTCCGCGAATGGGTACCTCATTGATCAGTTCTTGCAATCCAAGACCAATCACCGAACAGACCGCTATGGCGGCAGCGTGGAAAACCGCTACCGATTTTTGGATGAAATCGTGAACGCGATTTTCACTGTCTGGCCCTTTAACCGAGTCGGCGTGCATCTTGCGCCGAACGGCAGTTTCAATGACATGGGCTCACCGGATTATCGTGAGACCTTTCTTCATGTTGCGAGACAACTTGACCGGTATAACCTCGGATACCTTCATGTGGTAGACGGCCTGGCGTTTGGGTTCCATAAACTCGGGGAGCCCATGACGCTGGCGGAATTCCGGGAGGTGTTCAAGGGGCCGCTCATGGGCAACTGCGGTTACACGCAAGAAACAGCGGAAGCTGCGATTCAAAACGGACATGCAGACCTGATCGCGTTTGGACGACCTTTTCTCAGCAATCCCGACTTGGTGGAACGTTTCGCGAATGGCTGGCCGTTGAATCCGCCGGCAGAAATGAAGTTTTGGTATTCGTTTGACAGGGTTGGGTACACGGATTTCCCTACATACAAGAATTCGTAAGAGAGCACCAACAGAGACACCGAAAAGTCGAATCGCTAGTAAGGTGTCGGTGAGGACGCCTGTGGCCTGGGAAGCGCACGACGATGAAGGAAACCAGAAAAACCTCGAATGATGGACTCCACTTCGCTCACAAACATTCTACGTAAGGATGAAACAACCGCTTCCAACACGACCCAATTATGCGATCCAATGACACCTTCATGGCCCAAGGCATCATTCAGGAGGACGCTCCACCTAGAGGCGGTGCGCCCATCAATTTCAACCTTGGGAGAATATGGATGTAAGTCATCAGAAGCGTCGAATGTGAAATCTTCCATCCGACTTATATTAACAGCCGCGGTCATAATCATTGGAGCGATAGATGCTATGGCGATCGAAGAGGCAGCGTACAAAGTCTTGACAAAAGTCAACAAATTCGAGATCCGCGATTATTTGCCCCACATCCTCGCCGAAACCGTCGTGGAAGGAGACCTTGAAGAGGCTGGAAATAAGGCATTCAACAGGCTCTTTCGCTATATCTCAGGCGACAACAGGTCTCGCGCCAAAGTGGCGATGACGGCTCCCGTATCCCAGGAGATCATAGGGGAGAAGATCAAAATGACGTCTCCCGTAGGACAGCAGCGTGTTCAGGAAAGATGGGCCGTAAGCTTCATGATGCCTGCATCGGCCACTCTAGAGACTCTTCCAGAGCCAGAGGACCCCCAGGTCAGGTTGCGTCAGGTTCCAGCTCGCCGAATCGCCGCAGTCCGCTACTCCGGCTTCTGGAGCGAGAAGGGCTACCTTCGAAACAAATTCGAATTGGAGTCTTGGATTCACGAAAGGGGCCTTATCACCGTGGGCGATCCCATATGGGCCCGCTACAACCCCCCTTTTACCCTTTGGTTCTTACGGCGAAACGAGATCTTGATTCCGGTAGATGCAGGCGTGTGTAATGTCAGCGAAACTGGGAATTGAAATAGGAATTTCTTGATAGAGAGTTGAGGTGAAAAGGAAATTGGACTGTAAGTGGTCTTGACGTGGGTGAGGAAGGCAAATATGCGTTGCTGTGGCATGACCTCAGGAGATTGGAGAAAGGTCGTTATGTAAATGCCGACAATCCTTATAGTGGAAGACGACAAGAACACTGCATCCTTGGTGGCCCTTTATGTTGAGCGGGAGGGATTCCAGACAGTTGTGGCGCATGACGGGCAGCAAGACGCGCGAAATGGCAAGACCGCCGCATAATTTCGGTCAAGAACAGAGCACAACACATTAGGCGAAAATAGAAGAGCAACTTTCCCTAACTTTTGGTGGCTAGGTGGATGAAATGATACGGACAGGCGAACTGTCAGCGGTCACAACAGGAAATGTCATGTCGTAACTCATCGATATCACAGCAAAGTAAACCCGACAGCAGTGAAACAGCGAAGAGTTAAATGAAATTTCCAAAGACCACACCGAATCTGCCTCAACACTCGGGTACTCTCCCCGGTGGGAACGGGGCGCATTTTTCTGAACAACTACTGGAAAAGGCACGTAAAGATAATGATGCCATTCTAAAGGAGCTTGAGTCGCGTTTAAGCGGCTTGAGCGTGGCGGAAGCCAAAGCCCGCGTCAAACGTTACGGGTTGAACGAGATCGCGCGCGAAAAGCGCCAATCGCCTCTAATGCGCCTGCTAGACAACGTCAAGAATCCGCTGATCATATTGCTGGCAGCGCTTGGCGTACTTTCTTATTTAACCGGTGACGTTCGTGCGACCGTAGTCATTTTTGTGATGATAGTGCTGGGCGTTGCATTGCGCTTCTATCAAGAGATGCGTGCCGATAACGCCGCGGAAAAACTCAAGGCCATGGTCAATACCCTCGCCACTGTGGTGCGGGATGGCAAAGAAGCCGAAATTGCGCTCAAGCTCTTGGTGCCGGGTGACATCATACGCTTGGCCGCCGGGGACATGGTTCCTGCCGATGTGCGCGTCCTGACCGCCAAGGATTTGTTCCTGAACCAGGCTGCGCTGACAGGAGAATCCCTGCCAGTGGAGAAAAAAGCCAACCCCGCCTCCCCAGACGTTCAAAATCCGCTGGAACTTCACGACATTTGCTTTCTCGGCTCGGATGTGGAAAGCGGCACTGCAACAGCAGTCGTCATCCACACCGGAGACCAAACTTACTTTGGGTCTCTGGCAACTAGCATTGTTGGGCAGAGAGAGCAGACCAGCTTCGACAAGGGCGTAAATAAGTTCACTTGGCTGATGATCACCTTCATCGCCGTTATGGTTCCCGCCGTATTCCTGATCAACGGGTTGAGCAAGCACAACTGGCTGGAAGCCTTCCTTTTTGCCATGGCAGTAGCTGTCGGGTTGACGCCTGAGATGCTTCCTATGATCGTGACCGTCAACCTGTCGAAGGGTGCGCTGGCGATGGCACGCAAGAAAGTAATCGTCAAACGCCTGAACGCCATCCAGAACTTCGGAGCGGCGGATGTGCTGTGTACGGACAAGACCGGCACGCTCACTCAGGGCAAGATCGTTCTGGAGAAGCATTTGGATGTTCACGGCCACGACAGCGAACGCGTCTTAAACTACGGGTATATGAACAGCTACTACCAGACGGGTCTGAAAAACCTGATGGATGAGGCGATTCTCGATCATGGTCAACTTGAGGAAGATCTTAAGGTTAATACGGACTACCGCAAAATAGACGAAATCCCCTTCGACTTTCAGCGGCGGCGCATGTCGGTGATTGTGGAGGACAAACAGAATCAGCATATCTTGATCTGCAAGGGAGCGGTGGAGGAGATCATGCGCCTTTCGCCGCGCGTGGAAGTCGAAGGGGAAGTGCTGGAGGTAACGCCAGAGCACGACGCTCACCGCAAGCTTCTCGTGCAGGAATTGAACGCGCACGGCTTCCGCGTTGTTGCCGTGGCCTACAAAGTCATGCCGGGCGATGACGACGAGCCACACTATACGCTGCAAGACGAATCCGATCTGACTCTGCTTGGCTACATGGCCTTCCTCGACCCGCCCAAGGATACCGCTATGGAAGCCTTGAAGCGTCTGAACGCACTGAAGGTGGATGTCAAAATTCTGACAGGTGACAATGAAATCATCACGGCCTACATCTGCAAACAAGTAGGCATGCCGGTGGATAAAATTCTGCTCGGTTCACAAATTGAAGCGCTGAGTGAGACAGAATTAGCGGAGGCTGCCAGTGTGACCAGCATTTTCGCCAAGCTGGCCCCGGCCCAAAAGGAACACATCATCCACGCTTTGCAGAGCAAGGAGCACGTGGTGGCCTTCATGGGCGACGGCATTAACGACGCCCCGGCCCTGAAAGCCGCCGATGTAGGCATCTCCGTTGATAGCGCCGTGGACATCGCCAAGGAGTCATCCGACATCATCCTGCTGGAAAACAGCCTGCTAGTGCTGGAACAGGGCGTACTGGAAGGCCGCCGCGTGTTTGGCAACATCCTCAAGTACATCAAAATGGCGGCTAGTTCCAACTTCGGCAACATGTTCAGCGTGGTGGGAGCCAGCGCGTTCCTGCCTTTCCTGCCCATGCTGCCGATACAGGTGCTGACCAATAACTTGCTCTACGACTTCTCGCAAACAACCATTCCCTCTGACGAGGTAGACGCCGACTGGCTGACGAAGCCGCGCAAGTGGACGATCGGAGAGATCCAGCGCTTCATTCTGTTCATCGGCCCAATCAGTTCAATCTTCGATTACATGACCTTCTTCATCATGCTATACGTGTTCAACGCTTGGAATAATCCAGCGCTATTCCACACCGGTTGGTTTGTGGAGTCGCTCTTCACTCAGACCCTGATCATTCACGTCATCCGCACGAACAAGATCCCGTTCATCCAGAGCTGGGCTAGCTGGCCGCTGATATTCAGTTCTCTAATCATCGTCTCAGTGGGTGCCTGGTTGACGGTTTCGCCACTGGCCGAGACGCTCGGATTTGTAGCCCTCCCGCCACTCTACTGGCTGCTACTGACGTTCATGCTGCTGTGTTACGCATTCCTGACCCAGTTGGTGAAAACCTGGTTCTATCGTAGGTTTGGTGCATGATGGCAGGTCGACGGTTGGATCTGCTCAAAGCAGACGCAGAAGGTCAGGCCTAGAAGACGGATGGAAACCATTTGAACATAAGTCAGATTACCTAAAAGCAGGAGCAGATAGGGGTGTAGTATGTCTAAGTCTAGGTGGTCAGCTCTTCTAATTTGGTTTGTTATTGCAGTGCAGCCCAGTTTCGCTGATGATAGCGCGAAAATCATCGGCATATGGAAACTAGTTGCTTTCGAAGCTGAGATTCAAGCGACAGGTGCTAAAGAGCATGTCATGGGACTAAATCCGACGGGATACGCAATCTTCACACCTGAGGGGCGAGTGATGTTCGTCCTAACGGGAGAGGGACGGAAGGCGGCGAAAACCATTCAGGATCGTGCCGAGCTTCTGAACAGCCTGGTAGCTTATACAGGTATGTATCGAGTTGAAGGAGACAAGTGGATTACCAAGGTCGACGTTGCCTGGAATCCGGAATGGGTCGGCACCGAGCAGATACGTTCTTTCACGGTGGAAGGCGACCGTCTTCAAGTCGTCGCGCCGTGGGGAGTTAGGCCTAACTGGTCCGAAAAGGGGGTGTTGCGGAGCCTTCTTACATTCGAACGGGCGAAATAGAGATCAGGGCCACTTGCCATTGCAATAATACTTCGCGTAAGTACAATCATTGACTCTATCATAAGGGAGACTCACAATGAAATTGATTACCACAGTAATTAGCACAATCATTGCAATTGCAATACCGATTGCTTCATCAGCATCGAGTTGGATTATTGACCCCGACCATTCGAATGCGGGCTTCACGATTCGCCACATGATGGTGGGCAATGTCCAGGGGTGCTTCCAGAAGATGAGCGGCACGGTTGAAATCAACGACCAAGACATTACCAAATCCAGCGTAGATGTGAGTATCGACGCCGGCTCTATTTACACTAAAGTCGAAAAACGAGACGAACATCTGCGCAGCGCTGATTTTTTTGACGTGGCCAAATACCCGACCATAACCTTTGTCTCAAAGAAAGTTGAAAAATCGGGAGAAGACAGGTTAGAAGTCACCGGCGATTTGAACTTGCATGGAGTAACCAGGCAAATTGTGCTTGACGTCAAAGGTCCGACAAACGAGATCAGGGATTTGTTAGGGCATATGCGTAGAGGGGCCTCGGCTGTTACTCAGATCAACCGTACGGATTTTGGAATCAATTGGAATAAAACTCTTGAAGCCGGAGGAGTTGCAGTCGGGGAAGAAGTAATGATCGGCTTGGAGATCGAGATGATAAGAAAATAGGAAGTCTTCCATTAAGGGGTTCTTGTCATGTGTAAGTATTTTACTTCATCCTCTTCATTTTCTAACTATAAAGAAACCTAAATGAAAGACTAGCAAACGATTTACTTTTTCCTAGACCCCACGAAACCAAGGAGTGTGTAGATGAAAATTTTGGTAGTCTTTTACAGTATGTTCGGTCACGTCCATCGTATGGCTGAAGCGGTTGCTGAAGGCGCAAGAAGCGTGGAAGGAGCGAATGTGTCGCTGAGGCAAATACGTGAACTCGTTCCTGATAGTGCTTTGAAGCGTACAGGAGCTAAAGCGGCTCGAGAAGCATTCGCTCATATACCTTTTGCGGAAAATGAAGATCTCGTTGAAGCTGATGCAATCATCTTCGGAACGCCCACGAGATTCGGTAACATGTGTGCCCAAATGAGGAATTTTCTTGATCAAACAGGAGGACTATGGGCTCAAGGCGCATTGATCGGTAAGGTATCAGGGGTGTTCACAAGCACCGGCACACAGCACGGTGGCCAGGAAACGACCATTACAAGTTTTTTCAACACACTCATCCACCACGGTATGATTATAGTAGGTGTTCCTTATTCCGAGCAACGACTTGCTAATATGAACGAGATAACGGGAGGTACTCCATACGGTGCATCCACTTTGGCTGGGGCAGACGGAAGTAGATTACCGTCAGAAAACGAGTTGGCCATAGCTCGATTCCAAGGACAGCATATTGCCGAAATTACCTGCAAGTTGACCAGGAAATAAAATATCGGGCGTAATGCTTGAGACAGTGTAATCTCTTTGGGTGCGTTAGAGGATATTCTTGGGCTTGCGATGGGACCTCGTAGTCTGAGGAAGAGGAAGTTGAGGCCGATCGGCTCTTCTCCTCAGCCACATAATCAGAGAATTCACGAGATGGCTTGCCCCCGCCTTGCCCCCGTTTTCTGAAATTGTCTAAAAACCGCATCAGTAAACCCTTTGAATTTTTACCCTGGTTATTCGACAATCGGCAGTAGTCGGTGGAGTTCTGTCGGCGAGTCTGAACCGCTAAAAGATCCAGCGCACATACGGAAAATCAAGATAGCCATTCAGGTCTTGACTGGTCCTGGCCGCTTGCGTCAACTCTTTGGCGACAATTACAAGTGTGCATTATTCAGAGGTAGTTGTCTGTTGGAGATGTCCACAATTCTATCTGTCGAGGTACATAAACATAAAGACCTATTCTGTCTTCACTCAGCCAAATTGAGATGGGATTTTACCCGGATGAAGTTCCATCGTAAAATCGATCATAATGGTTGACCCATTTATCAAAGCTCCCCATCTGCCCCCCTTTGGCAAAGTGGGGTTGGATGGTGTCATTCGGACAGAAATTTTGGCAATCCCTATATCTCTCCCCAACTGTCTTCGAGCGGTGGTTCTATGAACAACAAGCGGCAGCTTAAGGAGTTGGTGTCCACTATTGACGACCTACCTCACCTTCCCCAGCCATCTCACAGGGACGCCCCTGCTACTTCGCCTCGTACACGATCTTGCCGCCCACTATAGTCATAAAGGCCTTCACGTCCTTGATGTTCTCTTTCGGCATCGTGAAGATGTCTTGCGAAAGCACAGTCATGTCAGCGTACTTGCCCGGCTCGATCGAGCCCTTCGCGTCCGCCTCGCCCATGGACTTGGCAGCCCAGATTGTCCACATCTTGAGAGCCTCGGTTACCGATATTGCTTGCCCAGGTACGAATTTTCCCTTGTCCGAGTCCCGCGTAACCATAGCGTATATAGCCTCGAATGGGTTGATATTGCCAAGGTAAATGCCGGTCATATCAGTGCTTGCGGTCGGCTCCAAACCGGCGTCAATCATGGAACGGAATTGAAAACCGGTATGTGCCCGATTGGCACCCATGTTTTCATAGTCTGCCTTTACCAACTCCAACAGCCAGATCGGCTGGACCGATACGTGAAGACCCTTCTTTTTCATCTCTTTGGCGCGTTGTAACTGAGCGTCAGTCAACTGAAACATCCCGAAGTGCTCGATGCGCATGTTTGTCCCTGGTCGTCCGGACTTGATCACCTCCTCGTAAGCGTTGAGGCCGATGTCAGTAGCTTTATCGCCCGAACAATGGAACATACATATCACTCCGGCCTTGTTGGCAATGGAGGCCAAACGGTTAGCTCCAGACTGATCGGTAACGAGGGTTCCGTGGCCACCGGGAGGATCAGTATCGAAGTGCCCGATATACGGTTCACACATGTATCCAGTTCGGGCATCATTTTCGCCGTCAATCCAGTCCTTTATACCTCCGAACCGATACCATGCCGGGTCGGTACCTTTTGGCATATGGAACTTGCTCAGATCTTCAGGCATATCCTTGTCATTGGCTGACGTCCATATCGAGGTAGTGTAGCGAATAGTCGGCGTAATTTTTGACATCGCGATTTTTTTCAGAACAGGTAGTGCAGCGGCAGGTGTGATCGCCAAAAGTGATGTGAACCCGTTCTGGTTCCAGAATTCCTGAATGCTTTTTGTGTAGTAGCGTTCCAGATCAGCAAGAGTAGGGTTGTTCGGAACGTCTGCTTGGGCGTCTGCCAACGCGCCTGTGGGTTCGCCGTTCTTATCAAGTATTACAGAACCACCGTGCGGGAGCTTCGTCATCCCCTTCCTGATGCCCAACAGTTTTAACGCCGGCGAGTTTACTACACACAGGTGAGCGCCATTTGCCAGCACCACAGGATTATCCGGGGCCACAGCATCCAACTCGACTTTTGTGGGAATGCGCTTCTCCACAAACTTATTCTCACTGGCCGAAACGCAGGCAACAAAGATCCATTCTCCCTTTGGAGTTTTTTTTGCCCACGCAGCTATGTTATCCAGCGCCTGCTTGACTGATTGGGTCTCGGGGTAGCGGCAATCGACCCAGTCTTCTTTCAAGTAAATTGTTTCCATAGGATGGCAGTGGGCGTCGATGAGTCCGGGCACGACTGTCTTGCCACCGAGGTCGATCAGGCGAGTCGAATCCCCCGCGAGTTTCTTCATCTCGTCCGAACTGCCGACCTTTAGGATTTTCCCGTCTTTGACGGCAACGCCGCTGACCGTCGTTTCCGCCAGATCGAGCGTGACGATCTTCCCGTTAAAGTAGACCGCGTCTGCAACAAGATCGATCGTAGGGGCCGCCGCAAGCGTGGCCGATCCCAGTAGAAGGATGCCGATGACCATCAACGACGGAGCTTTGAGGAAGCCGCGTCGACTGATCTTGTTGTCTTCTTTCTTCATTTGTTTTCCTTTCCCTATATTTATCGGTAAGGTGCGAATCTCTGCGGAAGCCATGAGGTTCTAAATGGGGATGCGGCATGGCTCGTTGGCATCCTATTTACAGCTTGATGGTGCTGGTTTGCCCGAAAAGCGGTCAGCGATCCAATTCAGGAAATCAGCTTGCGCCCTTCCTGGAATTCGGAGGTGGTCAGTATCGGCATAATGGCTGTAAGTGATTGTCGTCGTGGAAGCGCAAGCCTTCTTGACGTAGGCTTCCGTCGCCGCAGGGAAAATTGTCGGATCTTCATCCCCCTGATAGACGGCTATCGGAACCTTTGCAGGTACGTTGCCCAGAGCCATCTGCTCGGAACGCTTCATCCACGCTGCCTGATTCTGGGGGTCCGGTCGAGTTGCGGGCCCTTTCAAGGCTTCCATGTAGGCGAGGGATTGCCCCATGTGCTTGCTGCACTGACACTTGGACGTTTCTTTAATGAATTCGATACCGAAGGGTGTCAACACGTCCGAAAGTTTGAGTTCGGGGAAAACGACCGTCGAGGCGTACTGGGCCATAATCGTCTCAACGTTCGTCATCGGCGGGAGCTTCTTGCCTGATGCTAAGACCTGTGCTTCAATCTTGATCTGCTCCAGCGCGTTGACGGGAGCTAATGCCGCTGCACCCAGAATCTCAGCGGAACCGGCCACATAGTCGGCAATCTGCCCTGCCCAGACGGCTGCCTGACCACCTTCCGACCAGCCAAAGACAACCGCCAACTTGCCTGCACCAGCTTGGGGGATTTGCTGTGCTACCACCACAAGGTCCAGGACATTGCGGGCAGCAGTCGGACCAACCAGGTACTGGTGAAAGCCTGGGGCTCCCAGGCCGCTATAATCGGTAGCTGCCACGACATAACCAGCAGCAAGCATCAGCGTCAGACCTGGAATACCCGAATCCATCTGATCACAACTATCGGGAAAGAAATAGAACGACGCATCTTTGGCTGGATTATCCACCATAGAAGGCGCACAGTTGCGGGCAATCCCGGTGGTGCCGTGTGCATAGCTTACAACGGGGCGACCCTTACCAGGTCCCTTTCCTGCCGGCGCAATTACCAGGCCGGAGACCGGAACCGCTACGTCCTTGATATCCGTCGATCTGTAGAGCACTCTCCAGGCACGCGCACCGGGAATTTCGGTCTTGATCTCGGTTGCCCAGATCAGATCGCCGTGCTTGCCGGGTGGCAGCGGATCAGGAGCGTCATAGACGGTCTTTCCCTTGGGAGGTTCCGGATATGATTTTTCGTCCGCCGCTGCAATGCCATTTGAAAAAAGGCTAATAAGAATTGCTGCGGCTGTCGATAACACCGCAGGTTTCAGCCAACCTAAGATTCGCATCTTTTCCATTCCTTTCCCTGGAGCTATGCGGCGAGGACCCTGCCCTGCTGTCTCAAACAACAGGCCCCGTTCCCCAAAGTTACTTTTTCTAAAATAGCATATTATGATATGCATCAAGCCCGCGTTTAGCCTCCGGATGCTTCTATGCCCCCCGGACTCAGCGAGGTCGCTCAAGAGGCTCAGCTGCCCTTGTCAAAAGCTACTTGGCTATATTGGTCACGTCCTTCACCGACTGGGGGTCACCGTACATCTGTATAAATCTCACCTTGTCCGCTGAAAAATCCAACTTGCGAAGATCAATCTTGCGCAGATCCGGATTCTCGTACGTCTGAAAGTAGAAAACCTTGTTCGTGAGATCCCTGAATGAAGCCCACTGAGTCGTCTCATTCGCCACAATCTTCCCTTGTGGGGACCTCTCCACGACCAAACCGCTCACGATGTTAAACGCGTTAACTATGTGCTGACTGAGATTGAGCCCTTTCTCTGCGTTATCGGCCTGGTCTGCGAAATACGTGGTCACTCCCAGACGGATAAAGCGGCTTGGCGGAGTCAGATCGCCAGGTAATCCGATCATGCCTGCCCCGTGGCCGGTGGGAATCAATTTCACTCCAGCTATCTCCCGGGGTTTTGGGTTCTCGTCACTCATGCCGATATACTGCCTCAAGTGCTTGATGTGCCAGGGGAAATCCGGAGCATTCGTCAGAATCCCCAAAAAATTGTCGTAGATTCGGACCTTGCCCCCTTCATCGAATTCCATGACGATGCTCTTGCCGCTCGCATCGTATATGACAAGGTGACCCGGTGGAGCTATCCCCAGCGCTGGAACCACGTAGCCGAACATCAGGACCTCGGCCATCGCCAGCTTCACTTCGTCAACCGTGGCAAAATTGCCGAGTATCCAGGGCCCGACCATCGTCTCTGCCAGGGCACGGGCTTCCTGACCCTGGGGCACATCCTGGTACTTCACGTCCGGCTCGTACCAAAGCGCTCCGAAAGAGAGCCCCGCTTCATTCATGCCGTCGACCACCATATCGTCCAGGTCCCAGCCCACT
>Ga0194057_10000209_pt1 | contig 29586 bp, 30 predicted proteins | sample SepL4415m_MetaG_FD_155474 | JGI IMG/M metagenome (GOLD analysis project Ga0194057, IMG submission 155474) | Anoxic zone freshwater microbial communities from boreal shield lake in IISD Experimental Lakes Area, Ontario, Canada - Sep2016-L442-15m | ecosystem: Environmental > Aquatic > Freshwater... | reverse complement strand
GCGTAGAAGATGTAGTCATTCGGCGAGGACCTCCTTCGTGCGGGGTTCACTAGCCCCGAACGCATCGTCAAGCTAGCGAACGAATCAACAAATACACCATTCGGGGGCTTGGCAAGACCTGAATGCTTCTGTTGCGTTGGTCACCTGCGCAGGCGCGTAGATGCCGAGGGGAGCGTGTGCGGACACAGGTCTCGATATGCAGGCGCCCCGCCCACAAAGGTGGCGCTGAGCAATGCTTGCGTGCACGCCGCAGCGAAGCATTGCGCGGCGGCATCAAGGATGCGGTTCAATGCAGCGGGCCGCCCGCGCTCATCGCGAAATCCGACCGCGTCTGAGCCGGGCAACTCTTGTATTCCGGTGGCCAGAGCGAAGACCGAGTCACCATCGAACATCGAGTGCACGGGGCGGATTGCGCGGGCCATGCTGTCGTGGCTCACCGAGGCCACCTTGGTGCACTCAGCCTTGGTGAGGCGAGCGTTGGTAGCCACAACACCAATTGTGGTGTTCAGCGAAGTCGGTGCAGAACCGGACTTGGGGGTGATGGCCGCAAGCAACGCACGATGCTGATCAGGTGGGGGCTTGCGAAGCTGATGAGCGTCGGACTCCCATGGCAGCCCAGTTGAGGGATTCACCAGCGAGCCGGCGGCGTTCACCACCGCAAGCGCCGAGACAACAATGTCGTCGCTGAGCCGCGCGCTGGCTGAGCCCACACCGCCTTGAAGCCCGCCGGCGACGGCGCCCGTGCCGGCCCCGACAGATCCGTTTGCTTCGGGCGAGCGGCGCGCTTTGTTGGCCGCACGAAAGCCGAACTCGGCATCGGGGCGATGAGCGAAGTTGCCGCCCCGACCGAGATCGAAGATGACTGCGGCCGGCACGATAGGAACGATCTGGTGCGCTGCGGGCCCTACGGAGAATCCGATGGATTTCACTTCGAGCCACTGCATGACGCCGGTAGCAGCAGCGAGTCCGTAGGCGCTGCCGCCGGTGAGACACACGCCGTGCACCTGCTGCACCAAGTTCTCTGGCCGAAGGAGATCGGTCTCTCGGGTGCCAGGGCCGCCACCGCGTACATCGACGCCTGCGGTTGCACCGGCTGTGGCGAGTATCACGGTGGTGCCGGTGCGCCAGCCGCGGCCGATGCGCTGATAATGCCCAACAGTCAACCCTTCGACGTCGGTGAGCGATCCGTGTGGATCTATGCGAAGCGAAGATGGCGCCATTGAGTCAGGAGTCGAGAAGTACCCGTTTGGCTGATGGCCCATCGGTCTGGGCGGCGAAGAACGTACGCCAGATCATCAGAGCCAGTTGGTACAGGCCCGGAACGATGAGCACGACGCGAGCGAACACGTTGGCATTGCGTGGAAGCAGGATGGTGAGCCACAACATCGCCGCGAGCCACGCCACAAAGAAGGTCAAGGTCAATACTCTGAACTTGCGTACTTGCACCGGGTGGACGAACTTGAGGTTCGTCAGTTGCGACAGCGCAAGGATGAGCAACACCGCAAAGTTGATCCAGTGATTGAGTGATGTGGGGTGCGTGCCCTGCACGAGATACATCGTTGGGATGGCTAGGTTCCACACCGATGGGAACCCGTTGAACCAATGATCGTCGGTCATCATGTCGGTGCGGCTGAACCACAGCGCCGACGAGAACAGCAAGAACGCTCCGATGGCCAGTGACGTGTGCGACGGCAGCATGTGGAACTTGTACATGAATAGCACCGGCACCACGGCGCAGGTGACGTAATCGATGACGAGGTCGAGAATGTACCCGTCGATGCGCGGCACCGAGGTCTGCACGTTCCAGGCGCGCGCCACTGGGCCATCGAGACCGTCGAGCACTTGTGCGGCGATGAGCCACAGCAGGGCCGCCTTGGGGGCATTGTCGAGAACCGAGACGATGCCGAGCATGCCGCATACAGCGCCGAGCGCTGTGGCGCAGTGCACGATCCATCCGCGGCGCACATCTTGTTTGCTGGTGCCGAAGTTCGAGGGGGCGGAGCTATCGCTTGTGGCGTCGTCCGACTTGGGTTGAGCTGACATGGTGCCTGTAACACTTTCCGGGGAGCGGCGCAGCAAATGTTGCGCGGTCCGCTGGCGAATGCTACCCCTGAGGTCGCTGAGCCGCTTGCGATACGCACATAGCCTGCCTACTTAGCGGGCCGACCACAGTGAGCGCAGTGCCTGCTCGGGGTCATCCACAACGGTCGACGTGACATCGAATTTCATGGTCGAGCGAGTGTCGAGCGTGTAGGTCGGCCATGATGCCGAGCCGAGGCGGGCGAACGAGGTGATGGCGTCGGCGTATGAGTCGGCGATGGCGGTGCGCTCGTGGCCGTCGCCGGTGAAGGCTCTGGCACCCTTGCGATGCAAGTTGTGGAATGCAAACGGGATGTCGAGTGCGTGGCATGAGCCGAGTGCGCCTCCGAACGCGGTGGATGCCCACGTGAACCAGTACATCCATGTGGCAGTGCCGGTGGTCTGACGGGCTTCGGCCAGACGCCAAGCAGGCACTCGAAAGACTTCGTCGGTGAGCATTGCTGAGGCGAGCAAGGCGTTTGAGGTTTCTGGTCGGTGCTCGCGGTAGGCGGCCAACGCCGAAGGCGTTTCGTCGCCGAAGCGATGGGTGAAGAGGGATTCGAGGCCAGCCTCGTCGATCTTTGAATGTGCAGGGTTAAACGTGGTGAACAATTGCATTTCGTCGCGAGTGGTGCCGAGCACCAATGGTGTGGTGTTCGCCGAGGCGGCCGAACGGATTGAGGTGGGAATGAGAGCGGTGCCTGATGTTGGTGAGAAACCAGAGAACCCGGCGCCCACGTCTTTGAGCAGTTCTTGCTGCGCGGTGAGCATTGCTTCGGGCGATAACGCAGCGGCTTCTGATCGCGAGGACACGCCCGCTGCTGCGAGGAATTGCGCTTCGGCCTCGGCGCCACGCTGAGCGTTACGCAACTGAGCGATGGATGGGCTCATCGCCCAAGCGCGGTGGTAGAGGCCGTCAGCCGATGGCGCGGCGAGCAGGCTCACCACTGCAGAGCCACCCGCAGATTCGCCGAAGATGGTTACGTTGTCGGCATCGCCGCCAAAGCTGGCGATGGCCTGCTGCACCCACTGCAGTGCGGCGATCTGGTCATGTGTACCGAGGTTGAGATCGCCGAGATATCCGAACGCGCCGAGTCGGTAGTTGATGGTGACAACAACAACGTCGCTGCGTTGTGCCAACGCTGAGCCGTCGTACCACGGGGTGGAACCGCTGCCGTTTACAAACGCTCCGCCATGAATCCACACCAGCACGGGGCGGCGGTTGTCGTCGCACGCGGGCGTGTACACGTTGAGAAAGAGGCAGTCTTCGGACATTGCCAACGAGCCTTCGCCGAGCATCTGCTCCATGGCGCCTGGGGTCTGATGGCACTGAGCCTGATACGTGGTGGCGTCGTACTCGCCATCCCAACCCGTGACTAATTGCGGCTCGGCGAACCGTTGGCTGGTTGCGAAGCGGATGCCCTTGAAGACCTGCGTGGTATCTCGATCGAGGCCGCGAATTGGACCGAATGGAGTCTGGACAAGAATCATGGTGTTACCTCAGGAGATGCGTTGGGTTGGCGGGGTGATGACTAGCGGCCAGTGAAGGCGGCGGGACGACGTTCGAGAAACGAAGCGACACCTTCGCGGTGGTCGTCGCTTTTAAACGACGCACTCATTGCCGCGGTGTGGCGCTGCATGTGATCCTCGACGCTGCTGGTGATGCCTTCGTAGACAAGCGACTTGATCAGGCGTTGGCTGTGCGGCGATCCGGTGGCGATTGTTGTGGCGAGGGTGTACGCAGTGTCGAGCAATGAGTCGCTGCTGACAACTTGCGACACGTAACCAAGCTCGAGGGCCTGCTCGACGCTGACGAACTCGCCGGTGTAGAGCAAGCGAAGCGCGTTCTGAAGGCCAACCAGGCGGGGGAGTAGCCACGTGCCCGCGCCGGTGTCGGGCACGAGGCCGCGGTGCACAAAGTTCCATGCGAAACGAGCGTTGGGTGTGGCGATGCGAATGTCGCACTGTGAGGTGAACTCGGCGCCCATGCCCACGGCGGGCCCGTCGATAGCGCAGATGGTTGGCTGGGGGCACTGCAGCAACGGCCACCATTTGTCGTGGTCATCCGCGCTGCCGCGCAACCCGCGCTCGGTGCCCGGGATGGTGGCGAGATCGGCAAGGTCGGTGCCTGCACAAAATGCTCCGGGTCGGCCGGTGAGCACGATGACCCGCGCGTTGGTGTCGGATGCGGCATGAGCGACGGTCTCGATGAACTCGCCGAGCATCGCGTAGGTCATCGCATTCTTCTTTTCGGCGCGATCGATGGTGATCGTTGCAATGCCGTTGTCGACGTCGTATTTGATATGCCCCATGGGTTGCGAGGGTAATCGCTCGCGCTGCTTCGGCGAGTAGCGTGCACGCAGTGCTTGACCGTCCGCCGCAGTCGCCCACCCTTTCGAACCGCCTCGGAGGCATCGTCAAACGAGCCACCGGCGAAGCCGTGCATTGGGCATGGGAAACAGCCGTCGAGTCCGCTGCCATCGGACCGCACAGCCGTCGCGGGAAGCGATTTGGAGCATTTGGTCTCAGCAGCGTGATCTGCTTTCCCACCAACACCATCTTCAATGAGCAGTTCATTCACATCGGTAGCGGCACGATGATCGGGCCGCAGGTCACGTTGTCGGCTGGCATGGTTCCGGGTCAGGCGTGCATTAGCAATCCAGTTGTGAAGATCGGTGACCGCTGCCTCATCGGAAAGGGCAGTGGCATCGTGGGCCACTTCGAGATTGCCATTGGCAACGACGTGTGGACTGGTCATCACGTGTACATCACCGATCAGAATCACGATTATCGAGACATCACCCGACCCATTTCGCAGCAGTCGATGCCAGAGCGATCGGTCACCATTGGCGACGGCTCGTGGCTCGGTTATGGCGTGGTGGTGCTGCCAGGCGCTCGCATCGGTAAACACGTTGTTGTGGGCGCGAACTCGGTGGTGCCCGCCGGTGAGATTCCCGACTACAGCGTGGTGGTGGGCAGCCCGGCTCGCGTGGTGAAAAGGTGGACCAAAGAGCGTGGCTGGCACGCGGTGGACTGAGTAATCAGTACTGAGTTTGCACCGAGCAGCTATTCATCAGGTTGGGCCTGGTGAAGTCGGCGATGGTCTCAGACACTGGCGAGCCGCTGAACATTGTCTCGTTGAGTTCGGCCTTCTCGCCCGTGGCGAGCTTTGCCTCGGTAGCCCGACGGTCGCTGATGTAGGTGCGGTACAACTCGTCGAACTTGTTGACCAGCTTCTGGTCGAGCGCAAGCGTGGGTAACTGCTCCATGATCTTGTTTTGTGCTGCCTCAATCAGGTCGGTTGCCGCAGCCACGCCTTTGCCTACGGCTTGCGGGCTGCCATCGGTGTTCTTGCGCACGGCATCGGCGTTCTTCGAGAGTAGGTCGTTGCGCTGAACACAAATCTGTTCTGCTCGCTTGGTCCACGCAACGTCGCTGATCTTGGCCGCAGCCTGACGCGTGGCGAAACCGCCAAAGGCATAGACCCACATGCCGATGATGAACAGCACGGACACGATGACTGCGGTGCGCGCCGCGATCTGCGTTCGGCGCAGCTTCGGCTTGGCACCTACGGAGTTGGAATCGTCAGCCATTGCTTAGGACTTCTCGCGGCTGACTGCGAGTTGCAACACGGCGCCGCCGATGCCGATCACGAGAGCAATCAGCATGCCGGTCCAGTTCTGCACATCTTTGTGCAGCAGATGGTCGATTGAGTACTTGCCTGCGCCGATGGTGGCGATGGCCAAGGCGGTAACCGCGATGGACGCGCAGTACTCCCAGCCCTCGCCCTTTTTGAAGATGAAGAAGCCGACCTTCCAGTGGGTGAGCACAATGGCCACGATCATCACTGAGATCATGCCGCTAGCAGCAAAGGGAGTCGCCAGACCGACGGCAAATAATAGGCCGCAACTGATTTCAGTAGTGGCTGCGATGCGTGCCTGCCAGTACGGCCACTTGAGCCCAAGGCTCGCGAACCATCTGGTAGTTCCTTCTAGTCCACTCGGCCCGAAGCACTTGTTGTAGCCGTGATACGCAAACGCGAGGCCGAAGTACACGCGAATGAATAAGAGTGCGACATTGAGGTTGTTCACAACCGGTACGTTACGGCCTGCATTGGGTTCGTGGCGATTTCATGGCTCAGCCGCAACCTCAGCAGGTAGAAAGAGGGTTATGACTGCCGCCGACACCCCGTTGCCGCGCTCGCGGGTCGAGCGATGGCGCACAGCGGGTCGCCTCGTGCGCAGTCTTGTTCGTGTGCACCCCAAACCGTTCATCATCTCGGTTTCGGGTGCTGCTGTATTCGCGTTGTGCACCGTTGCTTCGTCGGTGGTTTTGCGTTGGATCATCGACCATGTCATCGACCCTCGATTTCGTGTGGGTCATGTAGCGACCAGCGCTGTGTTTGTGGGCTTGGGCTTCATCGTCGGTACCGGCATGGTGCGCGCCGTCGGCGTGGTTGTTCGTCGGGGCATGGCGGGCGTCACTCGCTGGCGCGTTGCCGAGACCCTCAGCGGCGAGATCATCGATCGACTCGTTGCGCAGCCCGTGTCGTGGCATCAGCAGCGTGCCTCAGGTGAACTCGCGGCGCGTGCGGGCGTCGATGTCGATGCCGCCGTCGATGTGATCTCGCCGCTGCCCTACGCCAGCAGCGTGGTGTTGCTCATCGTGGTCTCAGCGGCGTGGCTGGTCTACATCGATGTGCCGTTGGGCTTGTTCTCGATCGCGGTGTTTCCGATCTTGATTGCGCTCAACCTGTCGTATCAACACCGAGTCGACCGGCACTTCACCGCAGCCCAAGATCATCTCGGTCGCTTGTCTGCGGCCGTGCACGAAAGCTTCGAGGGTGTGCACGTGGTCAAAGCCTTTGGCGCTGAGACCCGTGAGACCCAACGGCTCGCATCGATAGCGTCCGACCTGCGTGGCGCGCGCACATCGGCAGTACTGGTACGGGCCAGTTTCGACTCGGCCCTCAACGCTGTGCCAGCGCTCGCCAACATCGGCCTCATCGTGCTCGGCGCGTACCGGATCCGTTCGGGTGAACTCACCGTTGGTGCGTTGGCGAGCATGATCTACATGTTCACTTTGCTCGTGTTCCCGCTGCGCCTCATTGGCTTTGCGCTATCGGCATTGCCGCATTCGCTGGCAGGTTGGGGGCGGCTACGCGAGGTGCTTGATGAGGCGCTTATGCCCGACCCTGCAGACACACTGGCCGTTGCTCCGACCGATCTTGGAGTGTCGTTTCGGCATGTCTCGTATTCGTTCGACGCTGATCGACCCGTGCTCGCAGATGTCTCGCTCGATGTGGTCCGAGGCAGCACGGTTGCAGTGGTGGGCACTACCGGGTCTGGCAAGACCACAATGCTTCGGCTTGCCGCTGGGTTGCTGAGTACAACTGCCGGCTCGGTGGCGGTGTGTTCAGGCGAGCGCTCGATTGTGTTGCAAGAAGCTTTTCTGTTGGGCGATACCTTGCGCGAGAACATCGCCTTTGGGTCGGTGTATAGCGACGAGCAGCTTTGGGCTGCGCTCGAATGCGCCGAGGCACGAGAGTTTGTGACCGAACTACCCAAGGGGCTCGACACCCAGGTAGGAGAACGTGGGGTCAGTCTCAGTGGCGGCCAGCGTCAGCGCGTTGCGCTTGCCCGTGCTCTGGTCCGCACACCAGCGTTGCTGCTGCTCGACGACACCACCTCGGCGCTCGATCCATCCACCGAGGCTCGGGTCGTCGCCAACCTCCGCGCGGCGCTGAGCGACACCACTGTGCTCATGGTGGCGTCGCGTCCAAGCACCATCGCACTCGCCGACCATGTGGTGTTCTTACATGAGAGCTCAATCGCGGCGACCGGCACGCACGCAGCGCTCCTTGAGACCAATGAGACATACCGATCGTTGATGGAAGCGTTCGAGGTAGATCGTGAGGCCATCACGGCGTCGCTCGAGGCAACCAAGCGAAAGGACGCGTGATGGACGAAGAACTTGGCGGCCGCATGGGTGCTGCGCAGATTCTGGGGCGCGGCGTTCGTGAGTCTCCGCTGCTTCGCCAGGGCTTCGGGTTCACGATGCTGCTCGCCGTTGTCGGTGCTGCCGGCCGTGTCGTGATTCCGATTGTGGTGCAGCAAGCCATCGACCATGGATTCGTGCACGACAGCGTGAACATGCGGGTCATCGCTGTTCTTGCAGTGATCTCGTCAAGCACGATCGTGGTTACGTCTCTCGCCCAGCGGGCCGCAGTCAAACGGCTTGGGCTTCGCAGCGAAGGCGCGCTCTACGAACTGAGGGTTCGCGTCATCGAACACATCCACCGTCTGAGCATTGCTGATCACAACGACGAACGTCGTGGGGCACTGGTTGCAAGGGTCACATCTGATGTTGAGACCCTTGCCGAGTTCTTTTCATGGGGTGGACTCGCCTGGATTCTCGACACCGCGCTGATGGTGATTGTGGCCGCCGTAATGCTTTCGTACGACTGGTTGTTGGCGATCATCGCCTTAGGCGTAGCAGCCCCCCTCGCTCTGGTGCTGCGTTCGGTGCAGCGTCACCTGGTCGATGCATATGGCAAAGCCCGCGGCCTCAATGCCGACTTCTTGGGCAGCGTGACTGAGTTGGTCACCGGAGCCGAGACGCTGCGCGCGTATGGGGCTGGCCCTGCGCTTGCTTCGCGCACCAAATTGGTTGCCAAGCAGCGCGCCGATTCGTTTATTCGTGCTGGCTTCATCGGTGCGTTCTTGTTCCCATCTGGCGAGGTGTTCAGCGCGTTCACCGTGTCGGCTGTCATTGGTGTTGGTGTTGCTCGTGGTTCCGCCGGAGGCCTTACGGCCGGTGCGTTGGTTGGCTTCGTGTTCCTCACGTATCGCTTCCTCGAACCCATCGCCGAGTTCACCGAGGTGCTCGACCAAACACAAACAGCAGTGGCCGGTATGCGACGGTTGCTTGCCGTGCTTGATCTGCCGGTCGGGCCACCGCAAGCGTTGCAGCCTGTTGTGTTACCCGACGGTCCATTGTCTATCGATATCAGCGACGTCACCTTTGGCTACCGCACCCGCGGCGAAGTTGGCGATGACCAACCCGTTCTGTTCAACGTGAGCGCACATATCCCAGCGGGGCAGCAGATCGCACTCGTTGGTGCCACCGGTTCCGGAAAGACCACGCTCGGGCGCCTGCTTGCTCGTCTCGCCGATCCGGTTGCCGGGCAAATTCGTTTGGGTGGGGTTCCGCTCACTCATATCTCGAACGAGCAACTGCGCCAGCGTTTGGTGGTCGTGCCGCAAGAGCCGTTCTTGTTCGATGATTCCATCGCGGCCAACCTGGAGTTCGCACTACCCGGCACTTCCTTCGCCGATCTCGAACGCGCAGTCACGGCGCTTGATCTCGACGATTGGCTGCTCACGATGCCCGACGGTTTGCTCACTCGCGTGGGTGAGCGCGGGACGCAACTTTCGGCAGGCGAGCGGCAGCTTGTCGCGCTGCTCCGCGCTTCGGTTGCCGATCCCGATGTGCTGATCCTCGATGAGGCCACTTCATCGGTCGATGCGCTCACCGAAGTGCGCATGGCGAGGGCCCTCGAGCGCTTGGCTCAGGGTCGAACCATCATCGCTATCGCGCACCGACTTTCAACGGCCATGCGATCCGATCGCGTGCTGGTGCTCGAAGACGGCCGACTCATCGAAGACGGATCACACGAGCAGTTGCTGGCAGCGGGTGGCCACTACTCGAAGGTCTTCGCAGCATGGGTTTCGTCGACCTCGTAGCGCAACGGCTACGACCCCAAGGGTGCCGGGAGGCGTATACGTTCGCTGACTAGGGTGCGTCCATGCGTAAAAAGGCACTTGGCTCAATTGTTGTGGTCGCGGTTCTGGCGTTGTCCGGATGTTCAAGCAGCGGCACCGCGAGTAGCGGAGGCTCAGTTGCTGCCGCCGCAGCATCGAAATCCGATTTCTGCAAGCTGATCTTGGCGTTTAAGAAGGCAAACGAAACCCTCGGCAACGACTTGGCGGCGACCAACGCCGAGCAGACAAAGAGCGCAATGAAGCTCTTGCTCGGACAACTTCAGACCCTGCTCGAACGTGCCCCCTCCGATCTCAAGGCCGACATCGACACGGCCAACAAGTTCATGGTTCAACTTGATTCGCTGATGGCTCAGCGCGATTACAAGATGGCTTCGGTTACCAGCGATCCAAAACTCGAGGCCGACCTCAAGAACCTCAGCACCGCCGAAGTCACCGGCGCGCTCGACCGTATTGCTGCGTACACCACTACCGAATGTGCCCTGCAATCTGCGCCTACGCCTACGTCGTAAGCCGCCTGCGGGTTGGTGGCCGATAGCGAATGTCAGCGTTGAGTGTCGACCAAGATCTTTGTGGCGCTCGACGGATCATCGGCGAGTTCGGCGATTGCCATCGGTAGGTCGTGCAGTGACACGGTGCGATCGTGCAAGATCAGCACGTTGACCAAACCGTCGGTCATCAGGTTGATGACCTCACCAAACTCGTGATGCACATATCCGAGTGAAGCAACGACGCTGACCTCTTTGATGAGCCAAGAGCCGGGCGACACCGTGGCGTTGCCGCTGGCGAGACCCACGAGATTCACTCGGCCGCCGCGCCGCACAAGATCTACAGCGCTCTGCACCGTTGGGGCAATGCCAGCGCACTCGAACACAATGTCGGCGCCGCGCCGAGCGAATTGCGGCATTGCTTCTTCGGGAGTGAGTGCGTCGTCGGCCCCACACGCGAGCGCGAGCGCTCGTCGTCGTTCGTTGGGTTCGATAGCAATCAGTCGGCCCACACCCAAGGCTCGAACGCATTGCAACACCAACAGCCCGATTGGTCCGCAGCCCTGAACAAGAACGGTGTCATCGGCGCGAGGTGGTGTGCGCAGCACCGCGTGAAGTGCCACCGCTGCTGGTTCGACCATGGCCGCGGCATCGTCGGTGAGCGGGCTCGGAACGCCAATGAGCCGTTTGGCGTCGAGTGAGATGCGTGGGGCAAAACCTCCGTGCGGCGGGGCGAGGGGATCGCGGCCGACCATGCCCAAGAAGGCGGCCATGCAATAGGCGCCGCGTTCGGCGCGGCACTCGGGGCAGGCACCACATGGCGGAGCAATGCCGGCAATCACTCGGTCGCCTTCGGAGGTGTTGTGAACGTCGGTGCCTACCGCGGATACAACGCCGACCCATTCGTGCCCACAGATCGCTGGGTTGTACGGCTCGTTGGCCAAGAACCCGTGCACATCGGTTCCACAGATTCCACAACGGGTGATGTGAACCACCGCTGTTCCAGGGCGAGGAAGTGGCTCGGCAACCTCAACAAGTTCGAACCGACGGGTTCCGGTGACCAAGCCGGCAAGCATCAGCGATGGTCCTTCGAGCGTCGCGCGACCTCGGCGCGTTCGATAGCGGGTTGCGTTGCCCAAGCGATACCGCGGCGAAGGAGTTCGTAGTACTGCGCCAACTCCCACGAACCTCGCTCGATCTTTGGCCAATACATGCCGTTGAACGGGGGAGCGATCATGTCGTAATGGCTGCGGCAGTGTCCGAGCGTGAAGTACAGCACGCTGCCATCGCCGAGCGGTCGGCGATACATCACGAGTCGGGGATCATCGGTTGGCCATTCGGCTTCGGCGAAGCCAGCCCCAGAGTTGCCGTGCCAACGGGTCTCAAGCAGTGGCTCGATGCGTCCGTGGTACTCGCAGAGGTACAGCTCGTCATCGGCGTGGAATGGTTCGATGCCCACGACGAGCGGGTCGGCTTCGGCGCCCGGTGAGACGGTGACTGCGTAGGGTTCGATGGGGGGGTGCGACAGAAATTGGCTGCCGAGCGTGTCGGCGAAAACATTGAATGCGCGTGGCGTGACGAACGAACCCTTACCGAGTCCTTCGGCAGGGGGGTCGATTGCCGAGTTGGTGCCATGCAGGGCAAACCATCGTCCGCCGGCCTGCACCCAATCTCGCAACGCTTGCTGAACCGGCTCATCGGGCCGCACGTTGCAGGTGTACGAGATGAGCAGATCGCACGCCGAGATCGCAGCGATGTCGTCGTAGTTCTGGGCGACCTGCACGCGAATGCGGTCGTCCTCGGCGAGCAACTTCAGCAGTTCGAGTCGAGCGAAATCGAAGTCGTGCCACCAACCGCCTGTCACGAGATAGGCGTTGATTCGTGCCACCTAGAACTTGATCCTCTTGGTGTAGCCGCCGTCGATGACAAGGTTGGCGCCGGTGATGAGGCTGGCCGCAGGTGAGGCCAAGAACGCGATCGCATTGGCAACCTCGCTGGGCTCACCGAGGCGCTTGATGGGCATCTTGGCAATCGTGGCGTCGTAGAACGACTCCATGTGAGTCTTGATGGTGTCCCAGTTGCCGCCCTCAAAAAACACGGGGCCGGGCGAGACCACGTTGACGCGGATTCCCTTGGGTGCAAGCGCCTGCGACAGGTTGGCTGCATAGGCGGTCATTGCAGCCTTCATCGGGCCAAAGCTGCCAGGGCCAGCGAACTCTTCTTGAGCAGCGATGGTTGACATGCACACGATTGAGCCGCCCCCGGCTGCTTCCATTGCGGGCACGATTGCCGACTGAGCGCGTACCAGACCGAGCACGTCGAGATTGAGGTTGTCGATCCACGCCTGCTCGCCGCGGCCGCTCGCTGCAGACACGTTGTGCACGAAGATGTCGCAGCCACCGAGTTGCTCGATGGCTTCTTTGAGCCACGCCTTGTAAGCGTCGGCGTCGGCAGCATCGATACCAGCCCCGAATGCACGGGTGCCGTGTGACCCAAGTGCTTCCACAGCTTCGCTGACATCGCCGCGCGCGCAGATTGCGACATCGCAGCCTTCTTGAGCGAGCAGCGTTGCGGTGGCGAACCCGAGGCCGCGCTTGCCGCCCGTGATGATTGCCTTCTTGCCCGACAGTCCGAGATCCATTGGATACCCCCAGTAAGTTCTGCGATTTCCTTGGGAGCTTAGGGTGGCTGCGAGCCGCGGTGTCGATATGTGCGTTATGCGCCGACGAACGGCAATGGTCCGGTTACTGCGCTGACTCGGCAGTCCACCTTCTCGGCCGCGACAGGCTGAGCAATGGACCATTGTTCCGAGCTGCCTGCTTCGACAAGTGGAACGTCAAGAGTTGTGGAACCGATGACGCTGTCGGTGCCCGCTCTGAGGAACTCGACGGCCAGATGGTACGCGTGCGCTTTGCTCGAGTCGTTGGTAATCGAGCCTTCGAAGTGGGCGACTCCAGCGGTGACTTCGCAGCGGTCTGTCGTGATGCGATAGTGACCGATGTTTGCATAGCGATCGAAGGAGTTGATGGCTGCCGCAGTGAACCAAACGCCAACGCCACACGCTGCGAATGCGAAGGGGGCGATGATGAGTGCTGCGAGTGCGAAGCCACGGCCAGAGCGCCGTTTTGTTCGGCGCATTTCGCTGAGCGATCGAAAGCCGAACACCACCGCAAGGATCCCCGACACAATCGCAATCGCGCACAGGAATGGGACCCAGCCGACAAACAGCGAGCCGAGCGAGAGGACGAACGCGCCAACTGCTTTGCCGTTGGAGCCGCTGGACCCGCTGGTGGCTGGCGTGTCGTGGCGGGGTGAGGCCCCGGCAGTTTGGGCAGAGATGGGGTCGACGTAGCGATTGCCATCGGTGGAGACGTCGCCCGTCCAGTCGTGGCCGTTGTGATAGCGAAACTCGAAACGGTGCGCCGGATCGGGGTACCAGGCGGCTGCGTACCTTGGCGATTGCGGCGTAGGTTCCTGCTGGGGCGTGGGCGGCAGCGCTGGCGTCGGCAGAGGTTCACGATCCACGTCGTGACCTTATCGCTTCAAGTGTTCCCGACGCTGTGGTGTTGTCGCGTACCATCAGTCTCAATGAAATTGGTTCAGCGATGGAGATAGTGCTTGTACGACACGGCGAACCCGAGTGGGTGGTCGATGGTCTCAATATCGATTTTCCTCCGCTGACCGAACGCGGACATCGCCAAGCCGAGCGCATGGCCGAGGTACTCGCCGCCGAACCGTTCGATGAAATCTTGGTCTCGCCGCTCGAACGGGCGCGGCAGACGGCAGCACCGTTGTATGGCGCGCTTGGTCGCGGCGAAGTGGTGAACGCTTGGCTTCGAGAGATTCGCAGCCCCGTGTGGCAGGGTACGCCGCGCGAAAAAGCCGACGCTGCGTTTGCCGAAGAGCGCCGCAAGCTGTCGCACGAACGTTGGCACGGACTGTCTGATCTCGGTGGCGAAGCCAACCGCGATTTCATCGCGCGTATCCGCGAGGGATGCGGGCTGTTCCTCGCCGAGCGAGGCATCGAACCCGTTGACTGCGAACTTCCTGTGTGGCGCATCGATAACCCCGATCAGCGGATCTGCCTCGTCGCTCATGCGGGCACTAACTCGGCCATCATCAGCTACATGCTTGGCCTTCAGCCAACACCGTGGGAGTGGGATCGGTTTGTGCTCGGCCACGCATCGATCACGCGCCTTGAGGCGTTGGCGCTTGGCGACGGGTACACGTTCGCGCTCACACGGCTCGGCGATGTCGAGCATCTGCCAGCAACCGAGCGCACGCGGTAGACCCTTGCTACCGTGCAGCCATGGCTGACACGCTCAAGATGTTTATAGATGGCCGCTGGGTGCATGCCCAAGATGGCGCAACCCTCGACACCCTCGACCCTGCAACTGGTCTCGTGCTTGCGACCGTGCCCGCCGCTGGTCCAGCCGATATCGATCTCGCAGTGCGCGCTGCGAGGCGCGCAAGCGACGATGGCACGTGGGGCAGCGCGGTGTCTGAGCGCGAACGCAGCCGCATTCTGTTCCGAATGGCCGAGCTCGTACGCGAGCAACGCATCGAGCTTGCCGAGCTTGAGGTGCGCGACTGTGGCAAGCCAATCGGCGATGCCTACGGCGACATCGACGAAGTGGCGTTCATGTTCGAGTACTACGCAGGGTGGGCTACGAAGATCAGCGGCGACATTCCGCCAGTGGGGCCCGACGCGATGAGCCTCATCGTGAAGGAACCGGTTGGCGTGTGCGGCCTGATCGTGCCGTGGAACTACCCAATGATGATGGCCGCGCAGAAGATGGCGCCGGCGTTGGCGGCCGGATGCACGGTCATTCTCAAGCCCGCCGAACAGACACCGTTGACGGCGCTTCGTCTGGCGCGCATCGCCGAACTTGCCGGTGTTCCGGCCGGAGTAGTCAACGTGGTCACCGGTGTTGGCAACCGCGCCGGAGAGGCATTGCTGACACATCCAATGGTCGACAAGATCAGCTTCACCGGATCGAAAGTGGTGGGCCAACACATTCAGCGAACCTGCGCCGATCAGCTCAAGCGCGTCACGCTCGAACTGGGTGGCAAGAGCCCCAACATCGTGTTCGCCGATGCCGACCTCGCTACTGCAATCCCGGGCACTTGCAACGGTGTATTTGGTAACCAAGGCGAGGTCTGTTCGGCTGGTAGCCGGGTGTTCGTCGAGGCATCGATCTACGACGACGTGATGCAGCAGATGACCCACTTTGCAGCTGCGATCAAGCTGGGCAGTGGTCTCGACCCCACCACCACGATGGGTCCGCTGGTGTCAGCCGTGCAACGAGATCGGGTGCAGGGCTATGTAGACATCGGCCGCACAGAGGCGCGTCTCGCGTTCGAGGGTCAGCGTCCCACCGACCCAGCGTTGAGCGGTGGTTACTTCGTGCCGCCCACCATTTTCGAAGCAACGTCGAACCAGCTGCGCATCGCTCGCGAAGAGATCTTCGGACCCGTGATGACGGTCATTCCGTTCACCACCATCGATCAGGTCATCGCCTTGGCCAACGACACCGAGTACGGCCTTGCAGCTGCGCTGTGGACCCGCGACATCAGCCGCGCGCTGCGCACGGCCAAGGCCATTCGCGCTGGCGTCGTGTGGATCAACGACAGCCAGCCAGCCCCAAGCGAAACGATGTGGGGCGGCTACAAGCAAAGCGGCATCGGTCGCGAGCTTGGACCGTACGCGCTCGATGCCTATCTCGAGTCGAAGCACATCTACATCAATCTCTCCAACTGATCGGACCCTGATATGACAAACGCAATGAGTAATTCGTCGAGTGCCGATCCCGACAAGCTGAAGATGTTTTCGTTTCAGGTGTTCACCAAGCTCGAGGGTGCGGTTACCGCCGGCATGATTCACCTTGGCGACAAGCTCGGCCTGTATTCAGCAATGAAGTCGGCAGATCGGCCACTGACCTCGCACGAACTTGCGTCATCGTTAGAGCTTCACGAGCGCTGGGTGCGCGAATGGGCATACAACCAGGCCGCAGCGCGCATCATCGAGTGCGATGAGCACGAGCAGTTCTCGTTGTCGCCCGAGGCCGCTGCTGTGCTGGCTTCGCCCGAGCACCCGGCCTACGGCATGGGCATGTTTCATCGTTTGCCGCAGACCATGGCCACGCTTAATGACATGCCCGAGAGCTTCCGCACAGGTGTTGGGCACAACTACGACAGCCACGGATGTGCAGGTGCCATTGGCATCGAGCGCAGCTTCGAACCGTGGAACAAGACCTTCTTGCTGCCGGTGGTTCTGCCCGCCCTTGACGGTGTCACCGATCGTCTCGCCGAAGGGGCTGTTGTAGCCGACGTTGGCTGCGGCGCTGGCGGTGCGGTGCTGCTGATGGCGGGGGCGTACCCCAAGAGCACGTTCACCGGTTACGACATCTCGCAGTATGCGCTCGACCGCGCCGCGATCAAGCTGGCTGAATCTGGAGTGAGCAATGCCAGCTTCCGCGATCCACGAAACGCGCCACTCGCCTCAGATCACTCAGTCGACTTCATCACCACCTTCGACTGCATTCACGACATGACTCATCCGCAGCAAATGATGGAGTCGCTACGCGCTGCCATCAAGCCCGACGGCACATGGCTGCTCGTAGACATCAAGGCTCACGACACGTTCATGGAGAACGCTCGGAAGAACCCGATGGCCCCGTTGATGTATGGCATCAGCGTGCTGTCATGCATGTCGTCGGCATTGTCGAGCCCCGATGGCGCCGGCCTCGGCACTCTCGGGTTCAGCGAAAACACCGCGCGTCAGATGGCAGCCAAAGCCGGCTTCAGCTCGTTCCGCAAGTTAGACGTCGAGCACTCCGTCAACGCCTTCTACGAAGTGCGGCCCTAGACCGAGCACGCCGCTAACTGGTGGCTGCGGCGATCATCGCGGCGAGCTCTTGTTTGCCGTCGGCGGTGGGATGGATGCCGTCAACTGTCAGCGATGGATCGGCATGCACCAGTGGCCCCCACTCGATCAACGCGTGACACGGCTGCGCGACAATCTCGTCGCGCAATGCCGACTCGATCTGCGCCGAATTCTCGGGGAAGTGCGGGTTGTAGGGCACGACCCAGGCGAGACATCGATCATCCGCAAGGCCCTCAACGGTTTCGCGCACAAAGCCGCGAAACGCGTCGGTCGTTTCTGTTGAGCGGGCGTCGTTTGTACCGAGATCGATCACGAGCCAACCGTTCGCAGAGACCGCTGGAGCGAGCGACGCGATCGCCTCGCGGCCAGTGAGCGGGTTGCCGTTGAGACCGGCGTTATCGGCGCCGCGTCCGTCAGCTGCGTCGACAAAACCGCCGAGCTCTGAGCGTGACATGTTGAAGATGCTGTCGCCGATCATCACGGTGTTGCATCCGCTCAGCGCTAAGACGGCCAGCGGCAGCGCTGCAAACTTCAGTAGGGGCAGCTTGCCGAGAGCGCGTCCCGAGCGTTGCGGATTTCTTGAGATGAAACGGTTCATGGTGCTCGACTCCTTGTGAAGCCGCACATGAATCGCCGTGTTTCAGCAAAACGTTGATGGGCTCCATCAGGTATCGGCGCCAAGCGTCGAGCACTTAAATGAACGCTCAGTGACGTGTGTTACACGTACTCGATGACCTCAAGGCGGCGGCTTGCGAACAGCCAGCCCTGTGGGGTGTGCACGAAATTGTCGTGGTACAGACCGAGCAATGAACCGCTGGTGCCGTCGGCAGTGCGAAAGCGCTCTTGCACGGTGACGCGGCCGGTGCCCTCGCCGGTGTCTTCGTCGATGTCGAACACCACCAGTGGCGAAACCTGCACCACCCAATCGAAGCCCTTCATTGCCTTGAGCCAGTACTTCACGATGTTGGCGCGGCCAACAACCGGCTTGCCATTGCCGAGGTCCCACGACGCGTCGTTGGCCCACGTGGCGCCCCAGTCGTTGGGGTCGCGGCGCTGCACTGCGTCGCAGTACTTGGCAACGAGTTGGCGCAGTTCGAGATCGGTGGCGGGGGAGAGCGACTTGTGCGCGGTGCGGACCGCAGACTGTGACGCATCGAACTCGTCGATATCGACACCAACTTCGGCGGCGGCCAGCCAACGCACGTGATCGATGAACGCATCGCGAGTGAGCAGACCGTCGTGGGCAGCGAACTGAATGGCGAGGCCATCGATGAGCCCGGTAAGGCGCAATGCGCTTGCGGTTGGATCGGCGCATTCAAATTCGCCCGATGCGACGCCGGCGCTGAGCACTCGCTGCAGCAGCCGTGCTGATTGCTCGTCGAGTTCTTGGCTGATTCGTTTCATCAACGGGTTACGAAGTGCCTCGCCCCACGCATCGATCCAGAGCATCCACTCCATGTCGCCGCTGCCCTCGGGAACGTAATCCTGGATGGCGCGATCAAGCTTCGCGAGGGCTGTAGGAGCGAGTTCGATTTCGGCATCGAGCTTGGCGAGATCCTTGCGCGCGTAGTGGCTGAAGGCCTCGGCGAGCAACTGCTCTTTCGAGTCGAAGTGATAGTGGATGAGGCTGGTTGACACCAAGAGGCGCTTGGCTACGTCGGCTATTCGGGTTGCGGCGAATCCGCGTTCGATAACCACTTCGCACGTGGTCTCAAGGATCTCTTTGCGCCGCTCTTCGACCGTCTGCTTCTTCACTGAGAGGTAACGCTACAAGGCGCCGCTCGCTTCGCTGCGACATCGGGGCAGTGTCGTGCTCTAGCGTCGTTTCCGCACACGGCATATCGATAGGAGCAGACATGTCAATGTTCGATCTCACGGGCAAAGTTGCCTTGGTCACGGGTGGCTCAATGGGCTTGGGTCTTACGTTCACCGATGTACTTGCCGAGCACGGCGCCGACATCGCGATCACTGCGCGAAGCGCCGAACTTCTCGAAGAGAACGCCAAGGGTTTGCGTGAGCGTCATGGCCGAACCGTCACGTGTCATGCAGGCGACGTCACCAACGAAAACGACGTTCGCCGAGTAGTCGCCGAGACCATCGAGCAGCACGGTCGAATCGACATCTTGGTCAACAACGCCGGCATCAGCGACTTACGTGGATTGCCCAGCGAGTGGAGCGATCACGAGACCTTCCGCCGCGTGGTCGATGTCGATCTGTTCGGTGTGTGGGCCTTTATGCGCGAGTGCGGCCCGCACATGCTGCAGCGCGGCAGCGGCTCCATCATCAACATCTCATCCATCCTTGGCAGCGGCGGCAGCGAGTTCGTGAACCCGTGGTACGTGGCGGCCAAGGGCGCCGTGCTGCAGATGACCAAACACCTCGCCGTCGAGTGGGCCGATCGCAACGTGCGTGTCAATGCCATCGCTCCCGCGTATTTCGTCACCGAAATGACTCGGCCATTGTTCGAGATGTTGGGCATGGCCCCATGGATCGAGAGCCGCACACCAATGCGCCGTCTTGGCGATCCCGAATCCGATCTTCGCGGTCCGTTGTTGTTCCTCGCCAGCGAAGCAGCGAGTTACGTCACCGGCCACACCTTGTTCGTTGATGGCGGATGGGAAGCCAGCCGCGGTGCATGGCAGATTCCACCGAGTCACTTCTCGTGGAACAAAGACTTCCCGCAGGCTGGCACGCCGTACGAGGGCATCTTGCCCAACGAGTTCGAACAGTGGAAGTCGGGTATTCCGGGCATCCATTTCCCGATGCCCGAATGATCAAGCCAATGACGCTCGACGAAGTGAAAGAACAGCGCACGTGGCGCGCCTGACCTCGCTGTCCCGCTCAGTTGCGGGCAAGCGCGTCATTGTTACGGGTGCGGCTTCCGGCATGGGGCGCGCAACGGCGCACCTGTTCGCCGACGAAGGCGCACGCGTTGCGGTTGTCGACATCGGCGAAGCGCGCGTGAAGGTTGTTGTCGATGAGATCACTAGCGTCCACGGACCCGACGCGGCCATTGGTGTTGTCACCGACGTAGCCAATCACGATGCGCTCAAAGCAATGGTGAGCAAGGTGGTCGCAGCGTTCGGTGGCATCGACATCGTCATCAACAACGCCGGCGTCTCGATGATCAACTCAGCGTTCCAAGACGAAGACTCGTTCGAATCGAACTGGGCAACCACACTCGACATCAACCTCACCGCCCATGCGCGGATCATTCGGCTGTGCCTGCCTCATCTTCAAGCCAGCGGGGCCGGGCGCGTGGTCAACATTGCGTCTACCGAGGCCATCGTCACAACGGCAGGGTTGTCGGCCTACGCCGCATCAAAGGCGGGCGTGGTCGGGCTCACCAAGAGCTTCGCGGTAGAGCTCGGGCGTCACGGCATCAACGTGAACTGCATCTGTCCAGGGCCCATCAATACCGGTATGACCTCGGGCATCGAAGAAGTAGCGAAGGCCGCCTACGCCAAGCGCCGAGTTCCGTTGCGTCGCTACGGTGACCCCGAGGAGGTGGCTCACATGACACTCAGCCTCTGCTTGCCTTCGGCGAGTTTTGTGAACGGTGCAGTGATTCCGGTCGACGGTGGCATGACCATTCGTCATACCTGACGCAGCGGTTGTGGCCCGCCGGTTGTTCTACGCCGGCTCGTAACCGTCGAGGATGCCGGTGAGGCCTGTGGGGTGAATGCCCACGCAGAGTTGCTCGAGGATGCCGGTGCCTTGCGCGGTGCGGCCGTCGTCGTCGCGATAGGTGGCCTTGCACAGTGTCTGCACATGCACGTTCTCGCGAGACAGCGGCGTGCCCACTGGCAACGAAATGCGCTCGCCCTCTACCGACAACTCGCCGCGCCAAATGCCGTGACCGTATTTGGGGTGGCCGTAGCCGATGCCGCTCATGTGGAAGTGGTACATCGGTTCGAGGGTGATGGTGGCCACTTTGCCTGACCACGACACAAGGTCGTACTCGAACGCTGTTGCCCAACGTGTGCCGGGTTGCCATGTGACTCGGTAATCAACCGTGCGCATCGCTTCGGGTGCTTCGCCATTCGGGGCGAGTGCGCCAACCTCGTGCCACCGCTTGCCGTCGCCGTGTTCGTTGACATCGAAATGGGTCGAGAACTCGGGGAAGTTCACTGGGGCCCACAGCCAAAAGAATTGTGGCCACCCAACCGGTGCACCCATGGGGGCTGGCTCGCCCACAGGACGAACACCCCACGAACGATCTCGTGAACCGGTGACCTCAAGGTGGGTGAAATCGATGTGCTCGTCATCGACCTCGATCCAGCCCGACCATGAGCCGAACTGCGTGAGTCGGGTGTAGTCGAACAATGTGCGCACACCAGCACGCAAGAAGAAGTGGGGTTCTTCGATGGCTTGCGACGATGACGTGAACGTGAGTTCAGCGCGCAGTGCATGCTCGGGTGCATCTACGTGCAGGCGCAAGATGTTGAGTGGCTCAACAACTTCGACCCTGATGGGACCGACGTTGGTTGCGTCGCGGCGGTCGCTGGCTGCTCGGGCTGAGGCGAACACGCTGATCTGTTCGCTGTTGCGCACCACGCTGAACGCAGCGTCCATCACGTGTCGGTTGGGATACAAGCCCATCGCCAGACCGAAATAGACCGCACCGTCGGCTGTGTAGCCATTGAAGAAGTAGCGGTCGTAATGGTTGGGATCGGGCGTGGCTGAATGGGCAATAGGCACGCACGCCTGATGAATGGGGAAGTCGTCGTAGCTACTGAGCACGATTTGACCGTAGCCATTCAGGGTGGCCAAGCCGAACACGGGGCGCGCCGTCTACGATTCTCAGCGATGAACCCGAACACGTACCGCAAGACCTGTGTAGTAGTTCTGGCGGCGTTGTTCGTAATTGTGGTTACGGGCGCAGCCGTGCGACTCAGCGGGTCCGGACTAGGGTGCGCCGACTGGCCCAACTGCAACGCTTCGAAGTTTGTCGACGTTTCTACGGTGCATGGCGCTATCGAGCAGATCAACCGCCTGTTCACCGGCCTGGTCATGGTTCTCGTGATCGTTGCGGTGATGGGCGCGCTCAGGCGTCGACCGCGTCGTCGCGACCTCACGGTTTTGGCAGCGCTCATTGCCTTGGGTGTGCCCATGCAAGGGGTCGTTGGCGCCATTGTGGTGCTCACCAAGCTCAACCCGTTTGCCAACCAGCAGCACTTCTTGTTGTCGATGGTGTTGGTTGCGCTCGGCGCCGTGTTGGTTCGTCGCGCTGGCGAACCTGATCACGCGCCTCGTATCACTGCGGTGAGCGATCGCACTCGCGGGGGAGTGCGAGTTGTTGGTGGGCTCACTGCGCTCGCTCTTGTCACCGGCACCTTCGTCACTGGTGCCGGACCGCACGCAGGCGACGAAACGGCCAAGCGTTTCCATGTGGCGATCAGTTCGGTGGCCCGCGTGCACGGCATCACCGTGATGTGCGCCATTGCCGCAGCCATTGTCCTGTTGTGGCGGCTTCGATCAGAACATGCCGACCGCGCTGTACTCGACAACGCACTGACCACATGGATGGTGTTAGCCGTTGCTCAAGCGGCAGTTGGCTACACCCAATACTTCACTGGGGTTCCCGTGGTGCTGGTGGCGATTCACGTCGCGTTTGCAACGGGCCTGTGGTTAGCAACCGTTCAGCTGTGGCTCAGCACGTCGTCGGCAATCGCAATACCCGACCTCGACAACCGCCTGGCATCGACAACGTCTGTCTAGGTCGCAAGGTTCTTTAAGAACACGGTGCTCTTGGTGATTGCCGTAGAGCAGAATCCGCCCACCGAGTGCAAGAAGTTCTGCGCTGCGTTCACGCTGCCCGACGGATCGGTCCATACCGAGATGACCACGAACGCGATCGAGAGGTAGGTAAGCAGCTTCTTGATCATTTCGAAATTCATGCGGGGACCTCCGGACGCGAACGCCAAAAAGCACGGTCTCCACCCGCGTTCGAAAAGAGTACCCAGTGGATGCTCGCTATGGGTGGATCATGCGTATTGCGCGAATTCGCCAGCCACGGCGCGGAACTCGCGGATGGTGTCGTGCAAGATCTCGGCCACGGGTCGCACTGACTCGATGCGACCAGCAACCTGGCCGGTGAGTGCAATGGATGACTCCATGTCGCCCCCGAAATACAGGTCGGTGGCGGTACCAAACTCGCTCATGTCGACATGATCTGCATGCTCGAGTCGGTTAGTGCGCTCGGTGCGAAGGGCGCGCAGTCCGGGTCGCGAGAAACGGTTGAGGAACACAGTGTCGGTTTCGGCTGCCGCGATGATTGCGTTCTTCCAGTTGTCGTTTACTGGTGACTCGGCTGCTGACACCATGCGTGTACCCATCTGCACTGCGTGCGCGCCAAGCGCGAAGCCCGCGGCCATCGAGCGTCCGTCACAGATGCCTCCGGCGGCAACGATAGGAACATCGACCTTCGAGGCGATGAGCGCGACCAACACCATCGTGCTGACGTCGCGAGGGTTCTTGAAGCCGCCGCCTTCGCCGCCTTCGACAACGAGGCCATCCACTCCCGCCGCCACGGCCTTCAGGGCCGCGGCCAATGTTGGAACCACGTGAAAGACGGTGAGGCCCGCGTCTTTGAGCTGCGCTGTGTATTTGGTGGGGTCGCCGGCCGATGTGGTGACGAACTTGACGCCTTGGTCCACCACGAACTGCACGATCGAAGGGTCTCGCACAAACAACTGGGCGATGTTCACGCCGAAGGGTTTATCGGTGAGCTCGCGCATCTTGATGATTTCGCGGCGAACGTTGTCGAGTTCGCCCGATGAGGTCTCGATGATGCCGAGCCCACCCGCATTCGAAACCGCTGAGGCCAACTGCGCCCGAGCGATCCAGCCCATCGGTGCCTGCACGATGGGGTAGTCGATGCCGAGCATTTCGGTGATGCGGGTCTTGAGCGGTGCTGGGCGGCCGGTGGCGGAGGAGGCAGAGGCGGTAGTCATAGGTGTGACCGTAGTGCGGCGAGCTGAGTGGCGGCGCACCAGTGACGAAGCGGTCGCTGAGGTTCACCGGGCGATGATGCTAAGGTTTTGCCACTACCAACTGAGGCATGGCAACTTCGTCATGCCGGTACATAAAGGGGAGTAATCAACACATGCAGAAATCAAAGCTTGGTCGCGTAGCAGCGGCCACACTCGGATTGGCGCTCGTTGTCGCATCTTGCGGTAGCGATACCAAGACACCAGCCGGAACCACCGCAGGCACCGCCGGTGCATCGACTTCAGACACCACCGGCGCAGCCGGCGGCGTCAAGTGCGACGGCATCACCATTGGCTACCTCGGCGCCCTCTCGGGCGACAACGGTGCGCTTGGCCAGAACATGGTCAACGGCGCCCAGATCGCTCTCGACGACTTCAACACGGCCAACCCTGGTTGCCAAGTGAAGTTCGACAAGCAGGACTCACAGGGCGACCCAGCCCAGGCAACTCCGTTGGCAACCACTCTTGCCAACGACGCCAGCATCATTGCTCTGATCGGACCTGGATTCTCAGGCGAGTCAAAGGCAACCATGCCAACATTCGAGACCGCTGGCTTGCCAGTGATCAGCCCTTCGGCCACGAATGCGAAGTTGACCACCAACGGTTGGAAGATGTTCCACCGCATCTTGGCCAATGACGACAAGCAGGCCCCAGGCGTTGTTCAGCTCATCACGGGCACCATCAAGGCCACCAAGGTCGGTGTCATCGATGACGCTTCCGACTACGGCAAGGGCTTGGCCGACTCGGTTCGTACCGGTCTCGCAGCACTCGACATCGCCAACTCAACCATCGACCCGAAGGCTGCCGACTACTCGGCCGCTGTCACGGCAATGAAGGACGCTGGCGTCGACACGGTGTTCTACGCCGGTTACTACGCAGAAGCCGCAAAGTTGCTGACCCAGCTTCGTGACGCAGGTGTGAAGGCAACATTTGTCTCCGGCGACGGTTCGCTCGACCCAGCATTTGTCACTGGTGCTGGCGCAGCAGCCGACGGCGCGTACCTCACCGCCACCGGTGCACCGCCAGACGTGAACGCTGACTTCGCAGCGAAGTTCAACACCAAGTTCGGCACCGTGCCAGGTCTGTACTCGCCAGAGTCATACGACTGCGCACAGGTCATCCTCGCTGGCATTGCTGCTGGCAAGGTCACCCGCGCCGACATGGCTGCTTTCATCGACGCATACGACGCACCTGGCATCACCAAGCCAATCAAGTTTGATGCAACTGGTGAGCCAGCTGGCTCGGCCGTGTTCTACACGATTGTCGAAGGCGGCAAGCTCGTCTCCAAGGGCTTGATTCCCTGATCAGTTGTTGAAATAACGAAATTCGGGGTCGGGACCGCAAGGTCCCGACCCCTTTTTTGCTTACGCAAGAATCGTTGCCTACAGTTCCGTGACCTTGTCCTGAGGGGGCTTTTTGACTTTCGAGGGTTTTCTTTCCAGATTCTGGCCATCAACAATCACCGGCCTCGTACTTGGCGCGGTGTACGCGCTGGTTGCGCTGGGCTACACGTTGGTCTATGGCGTGCTGCGCCTCATCAACTTCGCGAACTCCGAAGTGTTCATGCTTTCGGCGTTTGGTTCGTTCCTCACCATCGAGGTCCTCAACATTCCCCAACGCCTCAGCGACGGCGGAGATCCGGTAAAGACCGGATGGGAACTCATCGGCATCCTTGCGCTGTGTCTGTTGGTCTCCGCACTGATCGGAGGCATCTCGGCAGTGATCGTCGAGCGGGTCGCCTACCGTCCCCTGCGCAAGCGCAATGCGCCACGCTTGGTATTTCTGATTTCTGCCATCGGTGCCAGCTTCGCGATCTCTGAAGCCGTAGGCGAGTGGGGTCCGCAGCGCCGCAAGGAATATGCGCTGACCAAGTTCTTCAAGAAAGAACAACTGTTCAAGATCTTTGGCGCCGACGTCTACAACTCGAATCTCATCGTTGTGATCGGTGCCGCTGTAATGGCGTTGGCATTGGTGCTGTTTGTCAGCAAGAGCCGCGTCGGACGCGGCATTCGTGCGGTGGCGCAAGACGCCGAGACCGCCAAGCTGATGGGTGTCAACGTCGACCGCATCATTTTGATTACCTTTCTCGTCGGCGGCCTTATGGCTGGCGGCGCAGCGTTTCTGTACGAAATTCACACACCGTTCGCTCGCTACGACGTGGGTTTCTCGATCGGCGTCAAAGCCTTCACCGCAGCTGTGCTCGGTGGCATTGGCAACGTGCGAGGCGCGTTGCTTGGTGGCCTATTACTGGGCCTCATCGAAAGCTGGGGTTCAAGTCTGTTCGGTTCTGACCAGAACATCGGCAACGTCGCCGCCTTTGTCACCTTGGTGCTGGTGTTGATGGTCCGGCCCAGTGGTCTACTGGGCGAGTCGCTGGGACGGAGCAAGGCATGAGCCAAGACATCAGTTCCTCCCCGCCACCTACCGCCGCAGCCAAGTTGGTGTTCGGCTCGCGTTTCATTGCCGCAGCTCGGCGCAGGCGCACCCTCGAAACCCGCTATAAGGCGCTACCGAAGCCGGCCCGAGCCTTGCTGGTGTTGGTGTTGGTTGTCTTCATTTATCTGCTGCCCAGTCTGAATCTCCCGATCATTCCCACGTCGTCCGATTTCACAGCGCTGCTCGCCATCATCATCGTGCCCTATGTGCTCGTTGCGCTCGGGCTCAACGTGGTGGTCGGAATGGCGGGCCTACTCGACCTCGGCTACGTAGGCTTTTATGCAGTTGGCGCGTATTCGCTGGCCATTCTCACGTCGCGCCATGCCACGGTCCCATGGCTCATCTCGATTCCAATTTCGGTCGGCATCTCCATGCTCGCCGGAGTCTTGCTTGGTGCCCCTACGTTGAGGTTGCGTGGCGACTACCTCGCCATTGTCACATTGGGTTTCGGCGAGATCATTCGTCTACTCGCCAAGTCATCCGACTGGATGGGCGCGCAGAGCGGCATTGGCAACATCAAGTCGCCGCCCAACATTGGTCCGATCAAGTTCTCCGGCACCATTCACGAACGCAACATCGCGTTCTACTATCTCGCCGTCACGTTTGTGGTCGTGGTCTTCTTCTTTTTGCGCCGACTCGAATCGAGTCGAGTCGGTCGAAGCTGGACCGCTATCCGAGAAGACGAAGATGCCGCCGAACTCATGGGTGTCCCAACGTTCAAGTTCAAGCTGTGGGCGTTCGCGATTGGTGCAGGCATTGGTGGGCTATCGGGAACGCTGTATGCCTCAAACGTGCGCTTTATCAACCCCGACAACTTCTTGCTGAAGCTCTCGATTCTGTTTCTTGCCGCCGTGGTGCTCGGCGGTCCCGGCAACATGGTTGGCGTGATGCTCGGCGCAGTGGCGGTCAGTTACTTGCCCGAGCGTTTACGGTTTCTCAACACCAGTCGCTACTTCTGGTTCGGTGTGTTGTTGATGGTGATGATGGTGTTCAGACCGCAAGGTCTGTTGCCTCGCAAACTGCGCGCGCGAATCAAACCGCGTGATTCCGATGTGCCAGCGTTCGTCGACGTGAGCGAAGGCGACCCTGATCTTGAAGGAGGCTCCCATGGAACAGCCACTGCTTGAGGTCGACCATGTGACCATGCAGTTCGGCGGACTCGTTGCCCTCGGCGATGTCGATTTCTCCATCGCAAAGGGTGAGATCCTTGGTCTCATTGGCCCAAACGGCGCGGGTAAAACCACGCTGTTCAACGTTGTTACCGGCGTGTACCAAGCAACAGCCGGACAGGTTCGTTTCGAGGGTCGCAACCTTGCCAAGACCGAGCGGCACAAGATCACAAAGCTCGGCATCGCCCGCACCTTTCAGAACATTCGTCTCTTCCCCGACATGACTGCTATCGAGAACGTGATGGTTGGGGCCGATGCTCACCACACCACCAGTGTTCTGTCAGCGATGCTGCATCTGCCCAAGCACAAAGCTGAAGAGAAGCAGGGACTCAAGCGGGCACTTGAGTTGCTTGAGTTCATGGGCATCGCCGATCGTGGCGACGATGCCGCGCGCAACCTGCCCTACGGCTATCAGCGTCGCCTCGAAATTGCTCGAGCGTTGGCTACGAACCCCAAGCTGTTGTGTCTTGATGAACCCGCAGCCGGTTTCAACCCTGCCGAGAAGATCGAGTTGATGGGTTTGATCCGGTCGATCCGAGATCAGGGCTACACGGTGTTGCTCATTGAGCACGACATGAGTTTGGTGATGGGAGTCACCGACCGCATCGTGGTGCTCGACTTCGGAAAGAAGATTGCCGAAGGCGCACCCGCCGAAATTCGTGCCAATCCTGCGGTGATCGCCGCCTACCTAGGAGAGCCGGCCGATGCTTCTTGAAGTAGAGAACCTTCATGTGTTCTACGGTCGCATCGAAGCGATCAAAGGCATTTCGTTCACGGTCGATGAGGGCGAGATTGTCACCCTCATCGGTGCCAATGGAGCGGGCAAGAGCACCACGCTCAAGACCATCTCGGGTGTGCGTCCGGTGGCCCAGGGAACCATCAAATTCGATGGCCAAGACATCACGAAGATGCCTGCGCACAAGCGCACTGAGATTGGCATTTCGCAGGCCCCCGAGGGCCGAGGAATCTTCCCTGGCATGTCGGTGATGGAGAACCTCGAGATGGGGTGCTATGTGCGCAAGGACCGCAAGTCGAGCACACGTAGCACCGACCTCGAGCGCGTCTTTGAGTTGTTTCCCCGGTTGGCCGAGCGAAAGACACAAGCCGGTGGCTCGATGTCTGGCGGCGAGCAGCAAATGTTGGCCATTGGTCGAGCGCTCATGGCGCGGCCCCGAGTGCTGTTGCTCGACGAGCCTTCGATGGGGCTCGCCCCAATGCTGATAGCTCAGATTTTCGACATCATTACCGAGATCAACCAGCAGGGAACCACCGTGTTGCTCGTCGAGCAGAACGCCACACAGGCGTTGCGGCGCGCCGATCGCGCCTACGTGCTCGAGACTGGGCATGTGGTGAAGAGCGCTCCCGCCGACCAGTTGCTCAACGATCCTGCTGTGCAAGCCGCGTATCTCGGCGGTCACTGACCAAGCACAGGGTCGTACAGGTGGTGGCAGTCGTTCACGGCCACCACCGTAGGAATCGAGTCGGCGATGCGCACCACGCTGATACTGGTGTTCTCTACGGTCATCCACAGCGAGCGATGAATACCTAACACGCTGGCGAGGTAGCTGCCGATGGTTCCTCCGTGGGCTACAACGGCGATTGATTCGCCACAATGTCGCACGGCCAAATCGTTGATCACCGCCGAAACGCGCGCCCGAAATACGTCGTCGCCCTCGGCGCCCGGGATGCCGTCCCATCGGCCGGTGCGGCTCCATGCGACAAACTCGGCATCGCTGGTGGCAGCGCGCCGACGGA